>Ga0209208_10008991_pt1 | contig 13202 bp, 9 predicted proteins | sample S1TSphfallax_3_FD_187694 | JGI IMG/M metagenome (GOLD analysis project Ga0209208, IMG submission 187694) | Host-associated microbial communities from peat moss isolated from Minnesota, USA - S1T2_Fd - Sphagnum fallax MG (SPAdes) (version 2) | ecosystem: Host-associated > Plants > Peat moss >...
ATGTATATTGACAAATTATCATGATGTGGCAGTGCATGGTATTGAATCGTTTTGAATGGTCACAAATGTGAATGTTTAGATGGATTCAAATTTGATAAGAGGAAGATATAATTTAACTTCATCATGGGTAGAACTTTATTGTTAAGGATATAAAAATATGAATGAAAATAAGATTATAACCAATTTTATTTTTAGTTTATGAAGTTTGGCCATGTTATTAACCATGTTGACGTAGTTGTAAATGTCATTTGAGTTGTTTCATTTTACTACACATAGTCATGTAGGTGAAAAATATAAAAGCCACATGAAAGAATTGAACCTTCACCTCCATATCCACAAAAAAATCCTTAACCATTCAACCACATAAATTGAGATAGTATGTCATCACATAAATATAAACATGCATATTTCAAATCTTGTGCATTATCATATAACTAATTATGTCAATTCAATTTTTTCTATTTCATAATTACACAAATCTTATAACATTTAAAATATTTTTTGATTTTTTATTAATTAAAATTCAAGCATAATTTTTTAGGTATAATTTCATAATTCCATATATATTGTAATGTATTTAATTCCAAATAAAAAATGATAAATCAATATTTATTTCCGAATGTTCAATGAATTTTTTTAAATTATAAACATAGAGCTATAAGTGTTAAATTTTTTAATTTAAAATTAAATTTTCTTTGTTAATTCCAATTAATTGTCATTGATTAAACCTTCATGTAGTAGTTAATTATTAAAAATTGTAACTAAATAGGGAAAATGATTCAATTGGGGACATAATTACAAATTTTCATAGTCATTAGAACGTTAAAATGTGTCTTTCATGATTAAGACATTTTACAAAAATGTTTTAGTTTTAGTCATATAATCAAATTATGATAGTTGTTTAATTTGTGACTATGAAGCAATGTTGATGCAATTATATTACAACTACATCACTACATGTCAACTATTATTTCTGAATTAGCAACCTATCGATTATGCACCTTTTTTATCCTAGTTAAAGGAAAGGAATTGTTTTATTTATTTTTTGAAAATCTTTATAACCTTGAAAAAGATAATTATTGAGAATGTAATACCTTGCCAACTTTGTCACATATGTACATGTTTAAAAAATACTTAATAACATGTATGAATTTTACATTTTGATGATACAACATTCATAAAAATTCAATATTTAGTTTCACAAATTTTATTATTTTCAATAAATATTTTTAATTTTTTTAAAATCTCAGAAAATAATATAATTGGTTTCCAAGAGTTTGCAAATATTTAGCAAAAACATTTACTCATGAAATTTTGCCCAAAAATTTTACAAATTAAAAATTCTAACATGAAATGATTTTAGAAAGTTTATACATGTGGAGGCAAGAAAAATATTTAAAATTGCTATATTTTTATAATTGGTTTTAAGTGTGTAGCCATGATCATACAAGGTTGATTTTTATTTTTTTACCTCATATTTATTTTATAACTAGATTCAGCTAAATCTTCTTAGGAGTGATTTTCACTTTTCAGCTACATAAATAAATCTTACAAAGCACGTTAATAATATCATTTTTGTAAAAAAATTTGAAAATTGATATCTTGTTAAATTTTTTTCATTTGGACAAAATATCAACTACATATTAAATATTAAAGTTGGCACTTGTGCAACATTTTGAATGAAAAATGGGTCAAATAAAATGCACCTTGTTATGTTTTCATAACAAGTGGGGTGGTTTGTTTGTAAAGGAGTTAATCTCCACCATTGCGGTCCAAATATCAAACCTCACAAATTGATAAAATGGTGATCAATGATGAAATGTTGACCAAATATTTTTTACCTCCCTATTTATTTAACTTAGGTAGTGACACATGTCAAAAAATCATAGGATAAAAATAATTAATGAATTATATTTCTTGATGTAGTTCCACTTGCCCTTTCACATATTTGTGTTGTGTGGTGTCTTTGATTTTGTTATTTTTAAAAAAATGGAAGATTGCATTTTTGTACAATAAAAACCATATTATCCATGATTTGCATTTGCTATGCATTTGCTATGCATGTTCACCTTGTGCTTACAATTGATCAGTGTGATCATTTATTCTATATTATAGTTGGAGTTATATTGGTGGGAGGTACTTGTGTTTCCCTTCCCTTTGTTTCTTTCGTATGAAGTTTTAATGGAAGTCTTCAACTATAATTGTCCATTGCATATGACATACATTATCCATTGACATACATGCAAAGTTGTGGATTGTGCAAATTTAAATGTTCCCAAAACTTGAAGAATTGAAGAACATGTGATATTTGTAGGGGTGTGCTTGTGAAACTTGGAAAATTAATGTGCTCATAGAACTCAAGCATAAAATAATTGCGAAGTTTTGATGGTAGGTGCTTACAACATGCCCATCCATACACAAATTCCTTAAAAAAGTTAGGAAGGGGCAAATATGTTTTCTACTTTGATGCTTCATAGGGTAACTTTTAACATTATGACTATATCATGAATTAAATTGATACATGGTGGCATGACCTTTCCATTATGTCTTACAACATGATATTAATGCCTCGTATGCCATGGGGTGAAGATGTTTATATGACCATGATCATGCAATGTTTTATTTTGTAAAAAAATTGTGTTGTAGTCAAAATGACAATGACACATATGAAAATTTAGTTAGATTTGGCTACAAGCTAAATATAAAAATAAATAATTTAAAACATATTAAAACATTTTTGGCTACACACTTGAACCATGTACAAAAATCTAGAAAGTGGTCTTAAATTTTGATTGAATCATGGCTATTGAAAATATAAAAAAATAGACTTTTGATTTTAACATATTTTTTTGGTTATATGTAATCAACCAAAAAAAAAATTGGAATCAATATTATTTATTTATAAAAAAAAATTGTCATTTAATGACAAAAAAAAAGGTGATTTAACGATGGAGGTTATGTTTGCTTAATGTAAATGTGATTAGTTTTTTTTCAAACGAGCAAACAAAATTCTCATAATCCCACTTTGGGTTTAAGGTAGTGGGGGCATTTATGTGTTTTTTTGTTTGTTTAGTTGTTTCTCTCCACCTCCATGCTAGTTGAATGCACAAGCAAGTGTTGTATCAATGCATTAGTGTATGCTATAGAGGGATGTTCATGAGGAGGGCGAGAGGATGGAAGGCACATGTTCAAGAGGAGGACAAAAAGACAAAAGGCACATGGTCAAGAAAAATGGTGCATTCGCATGTGCTCAAGAGGTCAATGATGAAGACTCAGGAGGTCGGTGGGTTTAAGGGAAGTTCGACAAGGGTAGTTGATGAAAGTGCATGCTTAGGAAGAGGACATGACGCCAAAGGTGCATGGTTAAAAAGAACAACTCATTCATGCATGCTCAAGGTTGGTCACAACAACTTAGGAGGTTCAGGGGAAATTCAACAAGCCAATTAGTGAAAGGGATTTGTTTTTGCACATGACGAGGAAAGTCGACTTTGAAGTTGGCATTGCTATAGCAAAAAATGAAAAGCCCAACATGGAAGTTCCTTTTCCCGACCCCCCTTACTATATGTAACATTTTTTTAATGTCAAATGCTTACAATTTGAAGAGCCCAAGTAAATTTTTATAGGTCATGAAGTGGGTTAACGAATGGTAGTCAACGAGAAGTAGGAAAACATTCTTTGGTCACTAGGAAGGTCAACAACATGAGAGGAGATGAGGAGGAGCACATGGAGGTTTCTTTTGACACCCCCTTGTGACTATGTGTAATGAAATATTTCAAAGTCATAGAGATTCACACATTCTTTCTCTTAAGTTTTTTTCTTCTAAAATCCCTTCCAACTCAAGAATATGTGTCCCCACACACAAAATTAATCCTTTTCTTTGTCCCTTTTTTAACTATGTATTATTCTATCAAGTTTTCTCTTTGTTGGTTCTAGCTATTTATGAGGGATAGAAACTATTGAAATAAATACCTTAACCTATTTTGGTTTGGTCCCACATTTTGAAGAATTTTCACCTAGTGTTTTTTTTAGGCCTTACATACATGCTACATTTTTTTCAAATATTAACACATCGTCTTTCTCATTTTAACCAATGTCCAAGACTTACTTTGTGGGTGTAACATGAGTTTATTTATAACATAAAACTTTTGTTGGGAATGCTTATCTTTAAGTTGGTGAAATCAATAGGTTTCAAATAGGTTGCACTACCTCAAGGCATTGTTCAATTTGTGTTTGCAAGGGATTACAATGTTTGTTTGAACATCTTGAACATAGTGTAAGAACTTTTTTTTCATTCCTCCCAACTCCTTAGATATTGAATAAAACATTGATGATGATAAAGGTGACAAAGGATAGATTGAAACGAATGTTTGTTGAACTTTTTAAAGATTTGGCAACTTTAAGATTTTGCACATTCTAGAATGATAGGAACAATTAATTGAACAAAGTTGTGTTGATGGGGTTGAAAATGAAATAGGGTGATATTTGGGATGTTAATTGTGTTGTCAATCACCTTTTTCTACTACATACTCCTTGGGCTATAAAAAAGTTTTACAATGCAAATTTTTTGAGTGTAGGAACTGGGTGTTGTTCTATGGGATCTTTATAAAACCACCCCATTTCTTCCTAGAATCTCGTGTACCTCTGTGGCCAATCTTTGATGGGATTATTTTTCGATTGATGTCCATTTTTTTTGGAATTGCATTGTGGTTTTGTGTAATATCCTTGATAACATTTGGGAGATTAGTGGGACCATATTGACGTTGGTACTTATGAACAACCATGTGAACCAATTTAATGCTACCTATGATCATAAATTGCATTACAAAATATAATATTAGTGACATGTTTCATGTTTATAAAACAATGAAATTAATTCATCAATTGGTGAACAATGCATCTATACATGTATGACACATGCAAAACTTGGGTTAGGAATTCCATAGAAGTTCAATTTTGAACTTTGAAAACTTGGAAACACTATCTATTCATGATTATTGTAAATCATTTGTCAAAGTGGATCATGCATTTTTTGCAAAGAAATCAACATCATCCACCATCTTGACATTCTTTGTCAGGTATGAAATCAAACACCCAAGTTGTGGGGATGAATGCAACCTTAATAAAGCAAGGGCCTTGTTGCATCTCAATTTGTCAAATGACAACTTCCTATAGCAGATCTTCACAATCAGAAGGCCCATTTGGTGGTGTTTGAACTACATTTTCCAATGCCTACAATTTAGCTTGATGGCCATGTTTATACAAGTGCAACAAATTCCCCTCCATGCAAACCATTGTAGAAGATATTAGTTTATATGCACCTCACATTCAAATTTGTGACAATCAACATACATGTTAAAAACATGGCAAATCTTTCACTTACATAAATTTAGGTCACAATGACATGTGAGAACTTTGTAAAAATGCAAAAAATGTGCTCCGAAACACCTTTGGAATAACACAAGAAGATCATGTGACAAAGAAGTCTATGTCACTTGATATGAAAAATCTTGAAAAATGTGACCCTGGAACTTAGTTTGCAAAATAATCCTCATTGAAAGTTCAACAAATATTTATAATAGATTGAAAATATGCAAATATCAACTATTTAAAGTTGAAAAGTGGTGGGAAATGTATAACACATGTCAATTTTTAATATGTAGCCATTCGTTTTTCAAGTGTGGATTACTTATAATACATTCAATGTATTGTTCACACTATGTCTTAATAGTGTGTTGGTGTTTTTGAATAAATTAACATTGATTTCATTTTACCCATAAGCTGGAATTGTGGCAACTTCTTGTAGTCACATTTTGAAAAACGGCTTTCCTATGTGTAAGTATGTTGAAAATTTCATTAATCTATTAAAAAACACATGGTAAATAATAATTGGTTATAATTTTAAAATGGCGGGAATTGTATACCATGTCTTGATTTCTCCCTATATTATACAACCATTTTTTTTCTCAAGTATCAAATAATAATAATACACTCAACGTACTATTCACATCACAAGTTAGTAGGACATAGGTGCATTTTGATTGAATTAAATATTTTTTTACTTTAACCATACTCTTTGAAATGTGGCAACCTCTTGTCCATCTATTTTGAAATTTTTTTGGCTCTTTCTATCTTTAAATAGGTTGAAAAATCTTAAATGTATTAAATGATCCTCAATGTATCAACATATCATTAATGTATGCCATGTGTTAGGTTTTCATATGTGAAAATATATTAATAATACACTCAATGTATGGCTCACATGATGTGTTGATAGTAGATTAGTGGGGTTTAAAAAAAAATCATGCTCTTTCTATGTTTAGATGGGCTAAAAAATCCTTAATGTATCAAGAGATTTTCAATGTATCAATAGATCCATAATGCATTAATGAATCTTTTGTGTATCAATAGCGTATGGTTAATAATAGTTAGTTATAATCAAAACACTTCACCAAAACATGGTATATATGACTTGCACATATTACTTTATTGGTGGTAATTTTCGATCACTAGTTATTACATGACTATATAGTAAAATTGAACTTGTAATATTACCATTGGTAATTTTTTTGGTCTAGTCATATATGACATGAGTCATGTGATTTCTATGATTATAGTTGGGAAAGACAATGACTTTTATTATTACATTTGGTTTTTATAATTAAATAATAAGACCTATTTATTAGCATATGAAATGAAGACACATTTCTAAACATAAGAATACCATGTGGATGATCTAGCTAATATTTATTAGCTTCGCCTATAGATTTTGCCTAGGTTATATACATAAATAACCTAGGTTAACCTAAAAAAACTAACCTATCTAAGCCTAGGTAGCCCAAGAACTTTAACCTAGGCCTAGGTGAGTAAATAAGCTTAAGGAAGGAGGTAGGTAAATAGGAGGGTAGGCAGGTAAGTAAATAGGATCCCATTTAATTTGTGGGATACAAGTTTTCTTTTATTAGTTCATATAAATGCTACTTACACTTTGAATATTTTTCATTCATGTACTATGTGTAACTATTTCATCTGGTTATATAGTTTGCAAAGTAAAACTTGTTGACAAAGGATGTTGGATAAATTTAATGAAATGAAAACATGACATCATCCCAAAACATCTTTTGTCCCAAACCTTTAATTACATACTTTATCCAAATGAAAAAAAAAAAAAAAGATTTGTCCAAATTGTACACATTTATAAATTTCTTAAGCACCAAATATCAAGTAATTTGATTGAAAATCCATTTGAATATTGCTATTTAATACATTTTGAACAACAATGATGTCTTAACTAATGTTTTATCTTTTTCCTAACAATTAATAGAAAACCTTATTTTTAATCAACACTTGATTTTTTGGGAAAATATTTCATTGCCAATAATAGAATTAAACTAAAAATTATATTCCCCCACATCTTTAACATATAATTAATCATTAATAAATTTATAAAAGTTATATTATATTTACATATAATTATTTAATTGAATATTTTTCCATATATATTTTAAATAAATAATGATATTTCTAATCAACATTCAATTTTTTTCGAAAAAATTTTATTGCTAATAATCACATGAAATTAGAGGTCATGATTCCCCTGCATGTTTAACATATATTTAGTTAATTTAAAATTCTATCAAATATTAATTAATTAAATTTTAATTACTTAATTTTCCTTAATTAATTGACATTTAAAATCAACAATTATTTTTTCTGGAAATGTTTATTTCTAATAATAACATAAAATTAAAGATCACATCTCCCCACATGTTTAACATATATTTAGTCAATAAAAATTTGTATAAAATTTGTAAATATATTTATTTTATTATTTTATTTACCTTAATTAATTGATATTTATGATCAATATATAATTTTTGGAAATATTTATTGCTAATGACAACATAAAGTTTTTAATCATATCTCCCCACATGTGTAACATATATTTTGTTAATTTTAAAAATTGTATAAAATTTTTAGTATATTAATTTTTAGTTACTACATGTACCTTGATTAATTTAAATTCTTAGTATGTAATATATTCAACATATAATTTGTATTTCATACAACATCTATCACCGTTATATAAATTTAAATTAAGTAAATTCCATAATTACTAAAATATTGTGAACATTTTATTTTAATATGATTATTCTATTAGAAAAACTGTTAATTTGTTAAATGGAATTTCCCTGGTATAATCTATTATATGAGATTTAATATAAACTATAACATTTTTTTTCAAACTTATGACTAAGTTAAATAAAAATTTGCACTCAAATAATGACATACTAGTGATTTCTTCTTCCCCTATCTTGTTATGTTTTGGAAAATAATTAAAAGTTCCATTTTTATGGTCACAATTTTGATTTTTAATTCTTCTTTCTCATTTTTATGGTCAAATTTGTCAATTAATTCAAGAGGATAAATCAAATAGATTTTACCACCTTCAAAATTACTATAGTCATGTCCTCATATTGCCATATAGTCATGTTTATATATTATTGTAGTAATATACCCATATGACTATAGTCTTATAGTCATCAAAATTATTACAAACAATTAACTAGGCAAATATTACTTCATATTTTACCACGTGACTAGAAATGGATATTAGTTATAAATATTTTAGTCATCTATACCATGTTTTGGCCTAATGAAAATTGGTGATAAATGTATACCAAGTGTCAAGTTTTCATATGTAACCATTTACTTCTCAAGTGTGAAATATTAGTACATTCAATGTATTGTTCACACCATGTGTCAACAGTAAATTGGTGGTTTTGTACTAAATTAACAATTATTTTACCTTATCCATAAACTTGGAAATGTGATAAGATCTTATCCATGTATTTTGAAATTTTTATGTATTTATATTTTTTGATACATTGACAATTATAATATAATAAACAAATAATTAAATGTTTATCTATGAAGTTTTTTATCCATGTATTCATTTTGAAAATTTCCCCACCCTTCCTTACACAATACATAGATACCATAGGATTTATGTTGATGATACAACATGATGCATGATGACATAATGCATGATGGAATATGATGCATTGATACATTTCGATACACAACAAAATAAAACAAAAAATATCACTATTCCTATGTAAAATTGTTTTTACTAGCAATTATCTTGTTTTCATTGACATGCACACGTTTTCACAAATGGGGTTGATGCACCTAATTTCAAAAGGTACTAATGTAAGCACTTGCCATCAAAACTTGGTGAACATTTTCTGTTGGAGCTCATAGAACATTTACAAGATGTGAAGATGCTTTAAGTGTATAGGTGCTAGAGGTGTAGAAGGAGGCTTGTGTAAGAATTATAGCATGGTTGATAATATATTATATAGAAATTTTAGACAATAATTTAATGAGAATATTTAATACTTCAATTTATAATTTTGAAAGGTTTTTATTTCAACATCATTTCCTTAAAACTCATGCTAATTTTAAAAGTTAATGTTAAACTGCCATGTCATCTAATTATCAATAAGTTTGCACAAGTCTAAATGGACCATTAGAATTGATGATTAAATATTATGGATAAATTCAAAATAGGTTCCCATAATGAAGATTTAAAAATTCAATGTGTAAGGCCTAATAGTCTCGTTGTATCATGAAATTTAGATTCATTAAATTTTCACCTTTTGTGATAAGTATGAACTCTTGTGGCTTCAACCTTGATGAACATTTTTTGCTCTCATTTAATCCAAGCTTTTACACATGTGGGGTTTGTTTATCCTTATGCTTCAACAAGAAAAAACTAATAATGAATTTTATTTATTGATAGCAAAGTTGAAAAATCATAAGAAATGGAAAATATTGTGGGATTGCTTGTTGCATGATTAATCAAGTGAGGTGATTAAGCAATACAATACGATAGGAAAGATGTTAAGAGGGATCCTTTTAGGGAAGGGGATACCTAAAATAAATGACGAAACACAAATAAGGTTAGGTCACGTAGCCAATTATCTATGCTTAATTTTAATACCTGAAAAGGATGCTTATGGACCTCCCCCCCCCAAGATCTTGATTGGACCTTTGATGAAAACTCAAATTATTGAAAATAAAAAAATCTAGCATCTAGATTGCATCCAATGATGCAAATAATAACTTGATATTTGAAATATATATCTATATGAATTATAATGCCTAGATGGTAAAAACACACTAAGGCGTACCCAAAATGACAATTGAAAATCAAGCTCATATTTATATTTGATGTTAATTTCAAATAGTATCAATCACTTGAAAGTTTTTTTTGTCCTTATATTCTCTTGTAGTTGCATTTTTTATGACATGGAACGTGGTTACAATTGCTTGTATGAAAACAAGTTTGGATTTTTTATTTTATTTTATTTTTTGGTGGTTGTAATTATGATCACATGTGTTATGGAAGGTTCAAATTTGATTGGTATCATGGGGGGAAATAAATAAATAAAAAGGCCTTACTTTCATACAAGTGATTATAAACCATGTCAAATGTGATCAAATTTATTTTGCATGTGATTTTACCATTTTTGCATGCACTTGTAAATACTAGAAAATAAGAAATTTATTTGCTACATGCAAATCTAAACAAAACGATATTTTTTCTACATGCACCTTAACATAATTCATTTTATGTACAAGCATAAATAATATATTCATTTCTTAAATTTAATTACAATAAACAAATTCAAAAACATATTTCTTGTATGCGAGTGTTAAAAATTTACATGAGATTGTAAAGAAAATGAATCAATAAATTTATTTGCTACATCTAATTGTAACATTTTATGTGTGACTATAAACATGAATGACAATTTGATTTCTTACATGTGACCATAAAAAAGTTGGATTAATAAACTTATTCTCTACATGTGACTATAACCTTTTCGAGCACTGATGTAAATTTTTACATGGCAAAAATGTAAAAATTGTTTAGATCACATGAAATATATGTAATTTTTTAAATAAAATAATTTCCACATATATATTTCCCAATTTTTTTAATATAAAACATTTGACCCAATTTCCCCCAAAAATGAGAAAAGTTACTTAAATTTACAAAAAAAACAAATTCCAGTTGAAAAAGTTTGGTTTGAAAATGACCAAGTTTGTTAGAAAAAAATTAACAATCTTTTTTTTCAGCTTCTATTTTGTACTTTCTCCTTAGAGTCATTACACATTACCTTATATCATATTCAATTCAAACAATCAAATAAATTATCATGGGAAATATATCATATTGTGGTCAAATTTAGTTATATGTGTTTACTTTGACCAAAAGTATGATCTGTTTGTTTGAGCAACCTAAACTCTAAACCTTTTAAAACACCTTTATTAAAAATAGGTTTTGTAAAACATAAAATTATAAATTTAAATGAACTTTGCAAAATGTTAAAATTTTTATGAAATATTTTTTTATAGCAAGGTATATATATAAAGTATCATAAACTTTCAGAATGCCATGTCTCAAAGTTCTAAGTACATCTTCTAATATCATTGAAAGCAATATTGAGTTCATAACCACTTATTTATGAATTATGACACACAATCTTTGGCTAGACGTAGTTACTTTGTAATGTCCACCTTTGAACGAATATTAATGATTTTGGTGTAATTATTTGAAAGTTAAAGATATTGATATTTAATCTTGAAGTCTTATTTGAGTCTTTTAGCTATATTTCTCATAATGCAATTGGGCACTTGTTATACAATAGTACTTGTTACACATAAGCAAAATTGTGATTTTGACATCTATAAAATTCCATTGTAATGTGCAAATTTTACCTTGGGGTATTTTGTAGAAGTGCATCCATTGGACTCAATTTGTGAACTAATGGAGCTCACATTTATGAATGTAAGGGATGGTGGGATTACAAGTGAGAAGTTGAGGCTTAACTTTACAAATTGTTTTAAATGTTGATCCAAGAGTTCTAGCATTGGGATTATCTTAACATTTCTTTGAAGTTTTTTGCATTTTCAAAGTTCCTATGAAGACATTCACATTTAAGGAATTGCAAGGCTTCATTCTTATTGGAAGAACCACACTTTGGCTTAACATTTTTGAATGACTACCTAACTTGGTCATGGTGAATGCCATATTATGGTGCATGCATGAATGTCATGTTAGATTTCATTTTGTGGTAGCTTTGGATCCAACCTCAAAGAACACATGCCCAGTATCACATGGACTCAATCTAGCTTTAAAATCCCTATTGGATATTGACTGAAATATCTACCAAAGACTTTTAAGTCTATAAGCTTTTGTAAATACCATTTATGAATAAATAGATTGGACCAAATTTTCAACTAAGGTGTCCAATGGAGGTAAATGGGTGTAGAAAAAACTTCATATTTGAAGGTTTATGTTAGTAGATTAATTTGATGTGAATATTCTAAGGGGTGTGTAGCCTATGATGAATTTGAAATTTTGAAGGTTATTTTTGATATAATGCTTTACAACAAGAATATTGATAGATTGGAATAAAACTTCCCATAACACACATGATAACTTAAAGTGGTGAAACTTCCATGCCTTGGGTTAGGATCACTCACATGTCTAAAGCTTGGTCTTAATATGGATTAACCCCAAATGTTTAACCAATGTGGTCTTCTTTGGAATGTACATTTGATTTTTCCTTGAAATTTAATGATTAAGCCCAAAGGGGATCTCATCACAAGTGCCTAGAGACAATGATTTATGAAGAACATTCACTGAGTTTGCATAAGCTTTATCTTTGACAACACTTTCAAAGTTAAAATAATATTTGGCTTATTGCATCTTAATACACACAATCCTTTGTACAAGTTTTAATCAGATAATTGATCAACATGAAAAGATGAGAATAAAAAATTCTAACATTACAACCACAACCTTTTAAATACTTGAAGAAAAAATGGACGAATCATTCATTCCTTTCATCTAAGTCTAATAATGATTTATCACTCATTAACTTGAGGGGTACATAATTACACACCGCTTGCTAGTTTTTAAGAATATTTTTCATTTTTCCAAGGATAATTTTTTTATATTATTCAAAATTCTTTCCTTCAAATCTAATGTTTTGTCACAAACAAAGTCTAACTAATTTAGCATTTATTTATGCCTAACTCAAAGTAGCTAAGTAAAACATATTATTCACCTACTCCATATGTAAGTCCAAAATAGGTCCTTAATCAAAAGATCCCTAAGGACTATAAAA
>Ga0209208_10008992_pt1 | contig 13202 bp, 14 predicted proteins | sample S1TSphfallax_3_FD_187694 | JGI IMG/M metagenome (GOLD analysis project Ga0209208, IMG submission 187694) | Host-associated microbial communities from peat moss isolated from Minnesota, USA - S1T2_Fd - Sphagnum fallax MG (SPAdes) (version 2) | ecosystem: Host-associated > Plants > Peat moss >...
GATTGGCAACTTTTTCACAAGGGAAAACACCCTGTAGCAAATCTGCCTTGACAACTTTTTCCATTGCAATAATGTTTTACCATGATTTTTTCTATAATGCTAGAACGCAAGCTCCAAACAATGCAGGTTGCCAACTGTACATAGGAAAAAATCACACTAATTGCCAACACTAGCTCCTAGAGCAATTAATGTAAGGAGTATAGTAGCCAACTAAGAGACCTTGGGCAAACAAAAAAGAAAATCTTGGACTGAAGGACCTCACTTGGTATCCATTTCCTTGTCTGAGCACCCAATCCAGTTACCAATAAATTTGTTTAGGATCTTTTAATAAATGCCTATAACATGTGAGATAGATCTGACTGTTTTTCAATATCTGGCAAGGAGGATCTATATGGCATAAGAGCTTACTTTTGCAATATCCTAGTTCAGAAATGCCCAATATAGTAGTATCAAGATAGGTTTTTGTGCAAGGAATTTTTGCCACAATTTGGATTCCATGTGCATTTGTATCATGACCACACCACCCTGCCAAAGGGCATGTGGCAACAAGTGATCCAGCAAGATAATCCAGGAGAAAAGAGATAACCTACTTGGATGAGGAAAGATGGGACTTAAAGAAATAATGAATACCCTAATTAGATGAAGGTTGAATTTACATGGATGAATATAGATAGGGTATTACCTTATCATCAATGTAGCAACTGGCTTATTGGGCCTATAGAAACTTGAGTGTTAGCCATATCTTCACACTGTTACTCCATACACTGCTTATGGACCCTGGTTGATAACCAGGTCAGAAGTTGATCTCCAGCCAACACTAGTTCAAACCTCTTGCTCCTTTGAACTAGATCCAGGTCTTCCAAGTCCAAATTTCACATTCCCTGGGTTGAATAATAGCCACTACAGTAGCTCAATGTCTCATTTGACTATAGGCTCCATCCACCCTTTACAATACATATAAAGGACTTTGAATACACCCAGTTATCCAACTCTGGCATTCAAATAAGTGGGTATATATCTGTACAAAAAATGGAGGATTCAAAAAACCAAGAACCTTCAGATTGGTCCACCCAAAACATAAAAGACGATAAAAGGAAAATTTGTTCATGCAACTGCAGAATTCAAATTCATAAATAATAAGAAATTGCAGAGCCCTGTACAAAATACCCAAAAAGAAAATGACTGTTGAAACCATCACAACCAAACAAAACACTTTGTACCATTCACTTGCAAATTGCTTTTCTGCAATGTGGCACAAAAGACTTGTGAGGAACCAAGAGCATCCTCTGTTGTGGTATGAAGTCATGGGGGATTTCCAACCCCTGATTATTTCATCTCCCCAATCCCTATCCAGTTGTCATGCAACCTGCTTTCACACAAGCAATTGTGCAAGAAGCTTAGCCATGAGGATTTCTTGTTCCTCAGCCTCATCTACCACTTTAACAGGTTGATCTCCCCAATGTTGAGTCCTCAATGTGCCAGGGTAGCTATTCTTAAAGGTGCTCCTTGGTGGCTCTGGCAACCCTGCAGTAGGAGCTTTTGCAAACGTACCAATACTAGACTGGAAATACGATTGCCCCCCTGCTACAAAATTGGTTCCAGTATAAAAGGAGGGTGAGCTTGCATGTGAACCGTTGGAGGAAAGGCTTCCTGCTGAACTAGAGAAGGCTGAGGGTTGATTGCTCCAGATTCCATTCAAAGGTGTAGCAGAGTTACTAGGTGGTGTAAATGGAGGCTCATTGGCAGCAATGGCTTCTGTAAGCTGTGCTATCACCTGGTCATCAAAACCAAATGTGTCATTCAACACTGCTGCTGCCACACTAGTCACTGTAGAAACAGTGGGCTCACTGTACACCCCCTTATGGAACTTGCTTGACAACGAATCATACTGATCATAGCTGCCTTGAGACATGGAGGTCCCCCCCAAAACCTTTGGCAAGCCCCGATCTCCCGTGGCATATGGTCCACTGATTGGAGCATCCTGTAATGAAACCTGAGGATCATCTATACCCACCAATGCATTGTAGTGTGCCACATCAGAGATGAAGCCAACCTGACTGAAACTGCTCTCTGAATCATAGCTGATTGCACTACCACTGAAGGGTGAGAAAGGACGGCCATTGCTGCTACTGTTGAGTATGCTCTCCCACGTACCAGTTGTGAGACTACCAGATCCTTGAGAGGAAACCTGACCCACTGAATTTTCTTGAAAGACACCATTACTAACATTTGCCTGCACACAACACATCTCTGTCAATATGAAAGTTCTCCAACACCTGTCTCATGTCTCAAATCCAAGGATGTACATACCACAGAAGGCAACTTTCACCATGAGGTGCGGAAATGGAGCCAGAGTAGTTCACAACTGGCCCTGATCATCAAATAGCTCGATAAGTACATCCAATACCAACAACTCAATTGAGGGGGGATACAGGATCCACATATTTGCTGAGAGCCACACCCTCTTTCTTTCTGAAATTGGAGAAGAGATATTTGAGCTTAAGGATCTCAGGTGTTTAAAAGCTGCTTCAATATCTCCGCTACTGCTTACAACTGCAACCTCCACTTGATCCTGCACAGTTATCCTCCTGGGGCTCTCAGTAATGAGACACATATACTGTTGCCAGAAACTAAAGTATCTCTATGACTACAACAGGCCAGTAAAGTCTTACACACTCTCCTCACCTAACCCCATTATTTTAAGTTCAAAGTCCCCATGTCACTCCCAGGAAACCTAAGAGGCTGCCAGATAAGTCAGTGGTCTAAGGGGGAACTTAAGTGATGTGTCAACACTACAAACTGATGGTCTCCACAACAATGAACACACAATTTGAAATGGAACATAAAGCACTGTACTAACATAGCAAAAATGGAATAAACCATTGTTATGACTCCATACCTGGGAGAACCCTTCATTTAGAACAAACTCCTCCAGTTTATTCAGCTCAATCAGAATGTCCTGCAACCAGATGATCACACTTAAAATATTCAACTCTTGACCATATCATAATCTGTTGCAAAATGATAGAGCTAGCCCACGACTGTCAAAGGAAAGAAATGGTGAACAGAAAAGAATTGAGCACAGAAACCAATGGACACTGAAGAGGTTACTCTCAAGGTTAGTATAATGTACCATGCTTCCTTGACTCCGCACAGGCATGTCACGCTGCATAGTGGATGAATTATGAAGGAGCCAATCTAAGCACTGCTCTAAGTCACTGCCACAAATATGAACTGCCAAGATTGATTGCCAATCAGCAAATCCATACCTGCATGAAAAGAAGGAAACAATGTCAAAAACTCCCAGCTATGGGTGCAGGACAATGTCAAACATTGAACGACGTACTGAGTTTCTACCATAAAATCAACAGTAAAGGGAACTCTCAGCCATGACACTGGGTATCTCAACAAAATCTAAAAGATAAGGAAGACCATAATAACCAAGACGAACAAGGAACACAAAGAAAAGAGAAAGAGAAAAGCAAAAAGAAGGGAAACAAAAATAGCCAAACAAGGAAGAAAAGAGAGAAAAAAAATGGAAACATGGTCTTTGGAGGACAAAATTGGTATTTGAAAAGGTCGCTACTTGAGATTTAAAAGCCCTTGAAATCAATCACAGCATGCAATCAAATGTGAGTCACAAATTCATTGTCTGTAAATCAAACCCCTCAACATAGCACAACCACATATGAGTTTAGAACAAGGTGAACTATCTCACACAAGAATCCTCTCCTGTCAGCCAAATTCCTAACTTGACAAAGCATTCTGGAAGGGATAGAGAACACTTACTCTTGCAGTTGGTTGACAAGCCATGAAAATTTCTTTTCACTAAGTGCAAACTTGCACCTTTCATTCCAAGGCCTAAGCCCAGCTCGCTTACCAACACCAAATTGTTTCTCCACACCCTGGATAGGCACAGTCCTATGTGGTAGTTTAAATTGGCTGTGCTTTTCCAGTAAATTAGCTGGAGCTGACATTCCAGGCACTACTGCATCTGCACCTTCCTCTGCTTCACGTTTCTCTCGAGCCTTTGCCGCACGTTGTAAGTGTTTCTTTTCATTTTTTGTCCGGGCTCTGCAAAAAATTAACACCATGATACTTTGACTGCATATCCCTAAGTCGCAAAATGCTCTAGCTATCACTGAAACTGCTGTTCTCCTGTTCATGGTTTGGAGGATTGACACCAATACTGGAAACTGGGCATGACTTGACACAGAAATCTCCAACTCTCATGAACATTTGCACCCATGCCAATGTTGAATGCTACATGCTGTTAGACAAGAGGTTCTTCCTCCAATCCCACCATTCACAAACCACCTACTGATCCAAGTTTGCAAACATGGTTCATGCTCAAGTTCTTCCAACCATGAAGACAGTGGGAGTTGCATGAAACGTGAACATACTTTAGATGATGTGCTTCCAAGTGGTTGTCTGCTCCTGAGAGGCCTGCAGGAGATGAAGGTTGTACAAGTGGAGGGAAATGATTTTCTTGCTGCCTAACTTGGACATTGGGAAGTAGCAAATGTGGACTTGGAGGGATTGAGTCCTTCTGCTGTCATAAACAACATAAAGGACATTTAGTGTAATTCATAGCCCATTACTGCTGCCAAAGGAGAGCCCAAAGCTGACCCTGAAAATACCTAGAGAAGGAGTAGACATCCATCAGCCATTCCACAACAAAGACTAGGAGAAGAGTCCAACAAGAGGGAGGCTCAGCTGCTGGAGCCTTTCTTAAGTGCTTCATTTGAAAAAGTACTGCCACCAGGTCAAAGTTTTGTAAAGAATGGCTAAGGAGAAGTGCTCCAATGTCACTTACAAGCTCTCCATTCCGTGGTCGACCAGTTGCCCAGGCATTGACCAAAGGAACTGGTACTCCTCCTTTACCAACTGATGCTACTTGCTTAAAATCTTTCGACAATGCCACCCGATGCAGATTTTCATCATCAGTGTCTGAATTTTGTGCAGATCCAATTTCAACTGCATGGTTTTGATTTGACTGCCCATAAATCTCAAGCCCATTTTTCAATCCTCCACCCCCTTTGCTGGCAGCTATCTCTGAGCGAGCTGCAGCTATAGCTGCTAAAGTTGCTTCTCTTGTTAACAATTTAGATCCTCCATTAGTTGTGTCATTAGAGCTGCAATTACCTTTAACACTATAATTAGGTCCCCTAGTACTTCTCCCCACACTTTCTGTACAAGTAGGGAAGGTAGAGGCTCGATTCAGCACCAGAGACTTCAATGAGGTTGTATGTAACTTGTTATCAGTAGAATCCACATCATTCTCTAGTTTAGCTGACTTCGACTTGAATAATGGTGGAACTTTCTCCTTCTCCTTCTCCACCTTCTCCTTCTTCACAGGAGCTGGAGATCCAGCTGCTGTAGGAGCTGGTTCAGGCATCTTCAACTTCCTTCGATTTTTACTGGAGGATCCACAGGCAACTTTCTCTGAATGACCATTCCGTGAAGAGTGAACATTCTGGTAAAGAGTGCTTCATGCACAAGATGCCTCACTTTGCATGCAAACTCAACTGGTTAACAATGAACCCTATTGCAATTTCCATCAGACAGTCTAACGATCTACCTTCAGAGGACCAAAGGACAACACACATGTGTTGCTCTCCAAGAAGATAAGAACAGATATACTCAATCTGTGAGTATAGGTACATGTACAAGTAATCTACATCAGAAGAAAGCTCAAGATCTATGGAAGAAGTAGAGAATGTTGTACGGGATGAATTTGTTGACATTTATCTTAATCTGGACTAGTAGCAAATGCATAGAGTGTTTGTACCAGAAGGGTTGGTGGGCGTGACAAATACTCAGTACAGAAGCCACAGCCTGATAAGTGCTGGGCAGACTTTCTTTTACATGTGAGCATGACTATAATCACAGGACTTGAGAATTTCCCATTCATTGAAGGATGAAGGATTTACTGTTTGACCTTCCAAACCTTCTACTATGATGAACAGCTGAACATTTATTTACACCTGTCTCCTCCATAACACAGGAGAAGCTTTATGAATTCTAAGCCACTTTCTGTCACTTGACTCACTGTAGAAGCTACAGTCAAGGAAAGAAAGAACAAAGAATATATCCAATTTCCTTTCCTGGAGTGGCCATCAGTTCGAATCCTTTGATATTGATTATTTTCCATTTGGATTTCTTAGATCCCCAATACATTTTCAAAAGGGAAGACCTGAAGGCATGAAATCCCTCTTTGGTTATAGTGGTATCCAAAGGTTCAAAAGACAAATTAGCAGATTAGACAATCTTTGGGCTTCTCTTACATGCTCTTGAAACATTCCTAAAAGGTATATATATGTTTGAGCGACATACAACAGGTTTCTAGGATTAAAACTATAGATCTTCTGAGCCTATTCACAGACTTTATTTCAACAATTGACAGGTAAATTGCGATCATGGAATCCTTATAAGAACTCCAGCTAATATTTGGATACCACTAATCATGACTTGAAGCATAAACTACAAAACCAGAGAATGGAGTCCAATGGATACACACAGTAAGGCCACTAAGTTTGGAAACAAACTCTGAAACATGAATCGACTCATAAAAGCAAGGAGATATACCTATACATGGACGCACAAATCAGCATAAGTAGTTCCCATACTAATGCTAAGGTCAAAAGGTCTCCTGTTGGAATGAAGACTGTCACCATTAGATCTAAAAAGGAAGAAAAAAAAGAATGGAAGAAAGTGAATGGAAGCAAGAAAAGGAGATGGAAGAGACAAAAAAATGTGAATAGGTCTGCAGTGTAGCAGGCCTTGACAAGTATAAAAACTGCGTGAAATCTCTGGTTGAAACTGTGCAGGCTAGCTAGTGAACCTTTACTTCGCAAAAATGATACATGCAGTATGCACAAGGTGACTGTCTCACACCAGTCTGGGGAACATACCTACTATCATTGCGAGCATGAATTGGATGTGATTTAGTAACCTGCACAGCCACAAGTAACACCAGTAGTCCTTCAAATACATAGAGTGCTGGTATATCAAATGTTTAGCTTATGGCATCTACAAGTCTATCACAGAGAGAATTGCATAGATATTGAGGTCTTCAATTGGAAAGCAGAGTCTAAGTTGGATGTCCAGACGTCTTCAAACTGAAGTTTTAAGTTGAGTAAAGTTCAGATTCATCAAATCCATGAAATTTGATCCACTTGATATCCTCACCCCAGTACTATGAGATATATTTGCAATATTTGATCCACCCTTAAAACCTGGAAGAAGTATCACAGGTCTCTATGAACCCCAATCTAATTGATTGTTATTGAGTTGTCCACTTGCAATGGTATAGCTAAACAAAATGTATTAGGAACATTTAGCACATTACTCCAATTTTGAAAGACCATTCCACAAAATCATTAACTGTCTTTATGAGAACTTATTCAAAACACAGAGCAGGAAATGGAGTCAAATATACTCACCCGACCAGGGCAAGGTTTCTCAGTCTTAGAGCCTTTCCCACAACCCCGTGGGCATTGAAATCCAGTTTTCCTTTGCCTTCAGGAAACCAAAAAACACCATAAAAGCTCAATGTGAATAGATTAAACGATTTGTCTTTGCAGAAGTTTCCAAAGCATGCCCTCACTTTCCTGTTGGGAAAGTAACCCTTCTATGTTTTGCTACACAATTCAACAAGCTGGTCAGAGATTGTCAATTGCTTCAATTGATCTAAACAACACAGAGAACTTCAAAAGCATGAATTTGAGAACAAAGAGGGCTCTAAAAAGCTCCCCACTTTGGTTTAAGTGATCTTGAAATAATCATTTTGAAGATTCCAAAGGCAGAAGCAGCAGACAGGAAGCTTTCTTGGTTAAGTGAACCTTTGGTTCAATTACCAAGGGACTTTCAAGAAATTTTACTCTTCAAAAGACTTAGTTAAGGTTACCATTAGAGCTACAAAGAGCTCTTTAGCTACTGAGCCTTGAGAACCTAGATGATTATTGATGACTCCACACACAGAACAATCTGACTGGAATCCACATGAGATGTATGAATATATCTCATAGTGTGGCTAAGAATACACATCAAAGATGTCAATTGACTTTCTAATATTGGGTTATCAACAGACACAAAAAATGCAAGAGAAAGCCATCACAAGTAAGCTCACCAAATGATTTAGAGCAGATGATACCACCATTGTCTAATTACACGAAGTTAGTGAAATCAGGGATATCACGAATAAATGCATCTTCTATAAGCCTATTTAGTAAGCATAACATAGAAAGAAAAACCAGACAAGCACAAGACATAATAAGACATTCCAAAAAAATAAGAAATGTGAAGCGGTAGAAGTGAGCTAGAAACACTGCACAATTAGTACCCATCAGAATAGCATTTGACTGAAGACAGCCAAACCAAATGTGAAGAACAAGTTATCTATACAAAGATCTTGCCAAGAAAATACATCTTTTGCCACCTCACCTCCTTATTGAATACATCAAAAACAAAAGGGAGTCACAAGGGGAAAAGAACCATTGTAGCTGAAACACCTTGCAGTACCATAAACAAAGAGCTACTAGTAGAAATGAAGGCAAAGATGACCATTGAAACATACTTGTCCAGTCGTATACTTTTGAGATATGTTTCAATGCAATGTTGGTGGTAGATTGTTGGGGTCGCACATCCATCATAAGTACATGCAATTGCATTGAGCTCATCTTGTGTGCTGTCACAGATTTCCCCACAATACTCACAAAGTCCTTCAAGCTCATGCAGAGAGGGACAGCCAGCTGGTGTTGGAGCCATATCCTCAAGTGTTTGACTCGATGTAAAAACCTAGGAGAAGTTGGAAAAGACTGCAAGCAAGGGAATTAGTTAAGGGAGTGCAATCAATGATAGCTGCACAGGAAGCTGAGCTGTGAAAGACAGAAAGCTGCTGAAAACAAACTAGGGAAAGAATCTTCCAAGACCTACCTGATGTTTGAGATTGAGGAAGGTCAACAAAGCACTAAGGCCAGAGGAATAATTACTTTAGAAGGTAGTACTTAGCAGAAAATCAAGTTCAAGCAGCTCCAGTCCAGAAAGACCATTCACTTGGTACAAGTAATGGAGAAAAAGATTCCTTTGAACCAATCCAGTTCCCAATAGTCTTGTCAGCTCCATGGCCAACTTGTGACCAAGCATAAACCAGACAAGTAATCCCAGAAGCAAAAAAGATCCCCTGAACAAGACTCTGAAGAACTAAGAGAGACAAAAGAAAAGGGCAACCTTGCCAAATCCAAACAGACATAACAATCGACCTCAATTCTATGACTGGGTCATTATCATTCTGCTCGTCCAAAAACTGTTACCCTTGACCAGAGAGACAAATTGATCCATCCACAGAATAACAACTGCTGATTGTTGCATCTAAAGTGCCAGAGTTACATAAGCCAAGAATGTGATTGATATTAGATTTGGCAAATTGGACAAAAAATGAAACAATTCACATGAGGCATCAAGACTCTGAACTAGACTAGTAAGCATCCAATGCAGCTCACATCCATCCTGAGGAGAGGAACAAATACCGTCATGATGATAAAGACACAGGAATGACATCACAAGACACTTCAATGCATATTTGAAGAGTGTAAGATACTCAGAAAGAAAATCCAAAGCAAAGATATCTTTCACATTACAACTGGTGCCTACAAGTTTCAACCAAATAGTCAGCTGCTCATTCCAAATGACTAAATTGAAGTGTGGTATTTCGCCAAAAGAAAAATAAATGAAAAAGAATGAGCCTTGCGACTACAGGAATTGCAATCAGCACTCCACTGTGCATAATAAGTATCATCATGTCATGTGGTGATGACATTCCCAATGGAAGGACTTGAAGTGAAAGGATAACAAAGAAAGTACTCCCAGACAAGAAAAAGAAATGAATCATTTTCATTCAATGGCCAACACAATTTGCTTGACAAAGCAGGGCACTAGACACATGCAACAACATCCTAACGTCACATGCACACATAGCCGGAAACAAAACAATGCCTCATGCATCATGCTCAACTCCTCCTGCTCAACAAGTTTCTCCTCCATTCCTTCAAGCTTATGTGAAAGAGGTGACCTAAGGTGAGATGCAAAGCTTCTTCTAGAGCACAGGTGAAAGAAAAAAGATGCAAAACAAACGGAAAGCGGAACACCACCAGGGTATCAAGAATCCAAAAAGGAAAAATCCACAGAGACAAAACCCCAAAACAAGCGCTAGCAAAGAAAAGAATCAAGCCAAAAGCTCTGAGAGTGCTTGTAGTAGAGTTTGCTAGAGCTGTAAGGTGCCCAATTTTTATTTTTTTTAAACCAAGGGATTTCACTCACCAGTCACACTAACGTCGCCTCCGGCAAGCGTTCTTCTCCACCGCCTCGTCGTCGTCGTTCTTCCTCCACAAGTCTCTCTGGCAGGAACAGTCAAGAAAAGAAAGCAACAAAACGAAAAAAAGAAAGAGTGAGCAACAGCAACGGCAGCAACAAAACAACAGAACACTGAGGTTCCAGACGTCGAATGCAAATTCCACATGCGGAGTCCAATGACAGACAACCCTGTTCCTTTCTCTTCTTCTTAGTCTCGTTCTCTTCTCTCTCTCTCTCTCTCCCTTCCTCCCACCTTCTTTGTTTCTCCTTGTTCTTCTTCGTCTTCTTCCGCGAAGTGTAGACGACGACCACCACAAGCAAACCCCAGCCAGCAAGGCCCCCGTACAAAACCCATGGAATTCGGCTTTTGTGTATTGGGGAAGATTCCATCATGGAACATGCATACTAGGTACCTAGTACCTACCTACCTACCTACCTACCTACCATAATGGGGTTTTGTCAGGTCCACGCCAGTGTGGGGGCAGGTACCAGAAAAATCTCCAACACTCCAATGGGTATATGTAGGTAGAATCGGGCAGATGTGAATTTCTCAAAAACCTGCCCCTGCTTCATACCTGCTCTTCTGGAAATTTCAAGAATATGTACTTGTACCCAACCCAACTAGCAAAGTAGGGAGATGGTATGTGTCAAAAACTCAAGTACCTCTTTTAGAGTATTCTTGGCAATGGTATTCTTTAGGGTTAAGGTTAAAGTAGTTGTGTGCTTCATGTTTGTTGTTTCATCATCTCCCTATGTTTGTTGTTTTCATGTCTCCTTTGGCAAATGCTTTTGCAAGTTGGCAATGGTGAACATTGTGTTCTAGACATTGTAGCATCTTTTTTTTATTACTCAAGATCTATAATCATCAATGTGACTTTATTGGCGATAGAAGCTATAGAGCTCACCCTCTCTACATGAAGTTGGATATTATAGAGAAGGTAAAGAGTTTTTCAAGTCTCTTGCATTTTGTAAAACTTGTTGCCTTAACTTTGTGAATTCTTGAAATTATCAAGATAAGTTTTAAAGCAATGTGGAGGGTTCCAAAAGCCTTTTGTGTTTTTTCTTTGCCATGGAATATCTTTTGCAAAAGAAACAAAGAACAAAATAAGGGTTTGAGGAGAGTTTGAAGTTTTTAATCTATGTTTTGGTTTTCAATTTTCACATCTTTAATCTCCACCCGATGTGTTTTGTTGGTTTGTTGTTTTCACACATTGGTTTTTGTTGTGGTGTGTTGTTTTCACATATTGGTTTTTGTTGTACAATCTATAATTTTGTTTAGGGCTTTGGTGATGCTGTCACCATTTCGCTTTAATTTTGAGGATGTTAGAAGCATTTGGGAGGACCGTGGGTGTGGGAAGCAAACCAATAGTTGGGGTTACATGTAAGCTTTAAAATTTATCTTTGATTATCTTATGTTTCATTTTTTTCCCATTCCTTTGTTTTTTCATTGTTTGATTCTAACCCTTGCACTTGTTTATGTGGTTGCTTGATGGCTTTTTCAAGTCAAGCTACTTGAACATTAAAAATCTAAATCTTAATGTAAACATTCTAGTCTTTGTAGGATATGACAACAACACGAGTGGTGAAATGATGTTTCAAAAAGATGGATAATTACAAATTCCTAAAAATATTTTTCTTATTGCAAATCAAAGTTACATATGACAAACTTGTAAAAGCAACATATGGTTTGGAAACCTCATAATCAAAATTTGTCAACATGGGTTTATTTAAGGTGAACAATAACCAATCCATAGCCTTACTCAAAACCAAATAATGCGATGCATAGTTTGCCATAACAATGTTGTTGATCATGAAATTTGGGCATTATGCACAAGGTTACAAAAAAGTTTTATTACTAACCACAAGTCAAATGAGATAACAATCATGAAAAAACATGTTGAACTGAACACAACACCTTAACTAAGAAGTTCCTTGAAAAACAAACCAATGTGACTACTATTGCTCCATTTTCCCATGAGCTAACTAAGAAGCAACAAATGGGATTCCAATTCCATTTTTGATTTTTTTCCTTTTATAAACCAATTCAAAAAAAAATAATTAAATCATGTTGGTTTCTTAGAGGATGTGATTTTATTTGCGATCAAAAGTAATTTTCCCATGAAGATTGTTGAATCCATTTGGTTACAAAAAATGGCATACAAGTTATGCCCAATAATGGTTTTTCCTAACAAATAAGTATTTGTGGATGATGTGTTTTATGGATTAGTGGAAAAAATCATGCTTATGTATGTGTAATTTGCATTGACAGATTATATTTCAACTATGTACACCTTTGATTTATGGATGTCAAAGTGTGTACATGATCTTTTAATTGTTGTTGTTAACTTTTTATCTAGCAAATGGGAGGCCAAACATGTCACTATCAAATTATTTGAAGTGTTTAATGATTGTGGTGCAACTGTGGTTCTAAGATCACAACAACTTTTGAATAAATTTCTTTTACCCAAAAGATCATTGCTTATGTTAAGGATAAAAGCTTTAATTTGCAAACTTGTGCAAATGGTTTGAATTCAATTGTTTCATGTGCTAGCTTGGTTATGATGGAGCCATTTAGTGGGTCATGTTTTGGGCATGCCTTATCAAAGGTTTGCCAATATGCCACTATAGACAAAAAGGTTGCCACAAATTGTTTTACACATCTATACAAAAACTAGAACTAACATCTAAAATTGGATTACCTAGCCAAAGAAGTTTGGGAAAAAGACATAAACATGGGATAAAGCTTACGTAGATTATGGCTTGAGGCCAAAAAAACTAGGCACACCTATCAACACAAGGTTTAACATTTTACTTCTTATTTTACTTTGGTCAATTTCATGGGTTGCAAA
>Ga0209208_10008993_pt1 | contig 13201 bp, 12 predicted proteins | sample S1TSphfallax_3_FD_187694 | JGI IMG/M metagenome (GOLD analysis project Ga0209208, IMG submission 187694) | Host-associated microbial communities from peat moss isolated from Minnesota, USA - S1T2_Fd - Sphagnum fallax MG (SPAdes) (version 2) | ecosystem: Host-associated > Plants > Peat moss >...
AATTCTAGGCCCCCCCCCCCCTTTTTCATATTTTGTTAATGTTGGTTGCTTGTTAGCTCTAGCGTCTTTTGGGTGAAATCATGGTCAAAGGAGCTAGGGGCGCTAAAGTAAAAGTCTTTTCCAAGGACTACACATGACATGTGTCATTTTTGTGTTGGTTTATAATTTATAATTTTATATTTCAGATACACCATTCAACATTGTATTTTAGATATAAATATATTTTGATTACAAATTTATTTTATATCATGTATATTATGCATTCATGCTCTCTATCACATATATATGAATAATTTTTTGTTAAAGTTGCATTTTCAAAATCCATAATTTTCAAGGTCAAAAACACTTTTGTGCCAAATGTTCTCAAATGGGTTATAGAAATAATTTTCATTAGTTCAAATCCTTTGGCCTTTCTAATCATCAATGTTAAAATCCTCTTCAATATTTGAAAGGAATGGTCCACATTTGGTAGAAAAAATGACCTTTGAAAAAATCAAGGATTGTCCATTTTCGAGGTTTAAGTGCTTTGAATATGCAAAAACATTTTTTATCTACGTCAAGCTTTGGGCATGTAAGTTTTGCAATTAATGGAAAATATTCCAAAAAATATTATGACAAAATCCAAATTATTATGCTTCCCTTGTGATCTTTCAAATCAAACATACAAAAATGTAGTTTTGAGGAGTGTACATTCACTTGGGTGGTTCTTTTTACTACGATTTTGCCCCTTTTGCTTGTGTTAAATGTAGTTTGCATAGTGTATTTTCAACTTCTTTCACATCATTTCATTCATAGAAAGTCCAAAACCTAGTTTAGGGTCAGTTTGCGTTAAAACTTTAGAACCCCTCCCCCCCCCCCTCCCCCTCCCCTTTTCATATTTTATTGGTTGTTGGTTATTTGTCAGCTTAATATAACTTTTATTGGCTTATGTTTATGCAGTTTGCACATTACATTATCAATTTTTTTCAAATCGATTCTTGAACTTTTCTTTTAAATTTTCGAGATTATAAAGGTTTAAACTCCAAAGGTGCAATTTAGGGTTCCACAAAAAGTCCAAAATCTAATTCAGGGTTTGATAATGCCTCCTTAACCACCATAGTCTTATAAGTTCAAGTTTTTTATTATAGTAAAAACCCAACTACCATGGATGTACCTTTCCTAATTAATGATCATAATGGTGTTTCTTCTTTTCATGGTCATTTCACATCATCCCCTCCATTGTTTTTTCCTAGTACTTTTGATCTGTCAAACCTAGATTATGATGATGTTATGTTCTTTAAACAATCTATCACCCCCCTTGAAGAAGGTCTACTCAATGTCCACCCTCTTGAAGAAGGTCACCATACTATCAAGTTTAAACTAGGAGTCAAGAAATGAAACTATGACACAACCAAAAGATTCAAAACTCCTAGGTTGTTAAGTTTCCTTGGGTAAAACTATGTGTAAGGTTAGATGGTAGTCTACACATTGTCAAGTGCAAAATTTGTAGTGAGGTGGAAGTGAAAAATAAGGTGTTATATGTTAATTAGTGGGGTTTTTTGGTTAAGCATGTAGGTCAAAGAAAGGTTGTAAGGGATATTGGGATTGATATTATTCTAAAATTTGCAGGCATGCCAAGAACTAGAAGTTGTTTGCTTTCTTATGGATGTGAATCTATTATTATTCAAGTTGCACATGGTGTGGCTAGAGAGAATGCAAGGAAAGTGGTCCAATTTGCCATTGTGTTGCATTTGTTGCAACAAGGATGTCCTATGTTGGAATATGAAATATTGAAGCCTTTGTTTAAGTTTTTGCAAGTGTTAAAAAATAGTAAGAAACATTGGAGTGATAACTTTAATTGGACAATGGTAGAGTTCATGCATCAAGAGGTTTTGAAGGTAATTAAGGCAACTCCCTATGTAGCTTTCAGTTGTGATGAAGTTTCTATAATGGATAACCAATCTTAGTTATCTATGTGTGCTGCTAAGTAAGGATTCCAATTCTGATGTTTTGGACCGAATTGTTGAAGGATTGGGGAGTGATAATTTGACTAAGGTGATTATGGAGATTTTCATGATAGGTGGTGGTGTGCCAAAAGACCAAATTGCCCAAAAGTTGATTTGCTTTGGGGTAGATGGTGTTAATGTATGTCAAGGCACCAAGAGTGGTGTTACAATGCAAATCAAGGACAACTATGCTCCTCATTCTATTGGGGTCCATTGTATGGCCCATTGCACCAATTTGGTAGTATACATGTTATCAAAATTGCCTCTAGTGATCCGATTTTCAAATTTGTTGCAAACCTTGCATTCATACTTTGCCCACTCACCTAAAAGGCACTTGGAGTTCATAAAACTTGCAAATTTCATGCAAACAAAGGGAAATAAAATCCTCTAGAACGTGAAAATCAGATGGATTTTTATGTTGAGCCATGCCAAGAAAGTGATGGTAGAATATAGGACTCTGTTGGTGAAAATGTCCTTGGACAATCCTACCAATCAACAAGCCAAGCTAAATTATGAAAGATTTTGTGACCTCTAAGTTTTGTTTGATCTTTCTTGCATCTTGCCATTGCTAGAATCTATCCATGCCCTCGTTAAATTTATACAAATGAAAGATGTCTATGTGTGTGATTTGGTGGCAACTATTAAGTTTAGGACAACATACGAATCACATAAATAAAGCTTTTCATTCCAAATTATTTATCAAAAGATTACCCAAGTCACATAAAATTTAAAACTATAATTAAATTGACACAAAACTGTGTTTTGATGTAGAAAATGAATGCATAAGATTTTTTTTGGAAGAATGTAACATAAGGGATTCTTTGGATAAAAACAAAAAATATATATATATATATGGGAATTTTTTTGGGGATATTAATTTTTGAAAATACTTCAAATGCCAACCTACTTGATTTTTTTTGATAGATAATTGATTGAATCAATTTTCATTTAGTTATGAATTTTTGAAGTCAAGATCATGAAGTCTTAAAAGACCATTGGTGTCAAAAACACAAAAGATAACTATTTTCACCTTTTTTTATTTTAATGATTAATTTGGATCATTCCCTTGTGCATGTATCAAATAAGCAAGAAAAAAAAATCTAATGTATAAATATAAAAACATTTTAAAAAAAGGAATCAAATGTGGTTTAAGAATCAAAATGCCAATGCATATTATAGGTTTTTAATTGGGTGTTCATTATTTTTCATGAGTGTGTGCATAGGTGAGGAAAATATAACCCACTGAGTCCATTCAAATAAACCAATATATAAGTAGATGAAATTTTACTTTTTAAATTGGGTCCAACTTTTCTATGATTTTGGCAAGGTGGTTCCAAGTGGGTCCACCCAAGCATATTTTTGTCATTGTGCGATAAATTTAACCACCATAAAATATTGGCCCAATTCCAAATTTTTTGGCATCCGAAGGTAATAATTTCTTTAGATTTTAGCATTTCAAATAAACAACATTTTTTTTTGACATTCTCAAAAATAATTTAATTATGTTTAAACTTGAAAAAGTACTACAATAATAACTTTCACCAAGCCATGTGGATCTTTTTCTATTTTTACATATGATTTATTACTTTGTATTTCATAGTTAGTAAATTCTTAAATTTATATTTGGTCACAAAATTAAAGCTCAAACTCATCTAATTGGATATAATTTCAACAATATTTGTGTGTTTTCATTTTCATTTTTCCCATGTTACAATTGCCTATTGCAATAAAAATTTATAGGTTTTACATTCTGCACTTGTTTTTGTTCCTTTTTTTTTTCTTCTATTTGACATGATTATAGCCACTCATTAACCTTATAATTTAAGGTTATAAGTTAATATAAAAAATGAAGAAGTATTTTATCTTTCATCATTCATGTCAAAACGTTGAATGTATAATTATTTTATGATGACAATATATTTTTGCTAAATGATTTTCACCTCTTTAAAAGGCATTGGCCCCATGTTAACATGGATTGAACAACATGAATGCCAATCTGAGTTTGACTCACAATGTGGTAAGCTCCCACCTTGCACATAGGTGTATTAAAATAGGTGGAGGGTTTTGAAGAGGATTTGGTAGTCCTTTTCAAAATAGTCTAAATGTAGACTGTGGTTGAGCTGCTAGATGAAGTCGAGGGATTCCAAGTGATGAAGCCCTACACCACTTGGGAAGTCCGTATCAGATTGAGTCTATTCTAGCTTAAGTGAAAGAAAAAAGTTCATGTTAGGGAGTTAATTTGGGATTGAGGTTTCAAATGAGGAATTTATCAACATGTGATTTGGCCATTGTGTAGGTGAATTAGAATAGTTTTAGTATGCCGAGGAATGTGGGGATGCGCTTAGGGACACCCCAAGGCAAAATTTGGAATTAATTTTTATTGTTTCAGTTGGTTTATTTTTGTTTATATCTTATTTCACCCATGAGTTTTTTGTTTGAATACAATTAAAAGCACATATATATATTCCTTAGGAAGGGAGACTTCCAAATAGCCTTTGGGGTTTTGACTCATTATTTCATGCAAGCTCATATTATGTCTATGTTATTTCCCCCCTTTCCAACATTTTCACATTCCATTATTTTTTGACTAATTTTTATTTTTAATTTATGGTCAACTTGTTCACCCAAGGTCCTTGAATGGTCCACAAGGGGCTTTAGTTCATCAACAACATTTCTTCCCATTTCTTTAAGTGGCATCAACTTCATTTTTGTTATGACCATTGTTTCCATATTGTCTTTACAAAGTTGGAGATTAGTAGTTTCATCCTTCGATTCTAGATTGTTGTTTGAATGATGTTTTTTCCTCCTTGGAACATGGTTATTAACACAACCATTTATTTTCATGTTTTGTTTATCATGAACACTAGTCTCAAAATTAGATTAAGATTCTTTCATCCTTCAATAGCTTGCATTGTTTTGTGTTTGCAATCAACCCATGTCCATATGATGTTTTGTTTATATATTATAGGTGACACATTTCAAGAATTACCATAATCAACATACATGTGACTATTCCGCTTGTTAATGATGGAAATCTTCAATTGTTTGTGCAAAAAAGTAGATGATGTTTTAAATATTTGTCTTGACAAACTTGAAATGTCGAAAAGTAAAAAAATAAAAACCCTCTTTATAAAAAAAAAGTAAGGATGGGAGAGGCCATCCACAAGAAGAACAAGGTAGATAAAAGCATGAAAACACAATCCACTAAATAGCATAACAATCAAGAAGCCAATAAGACACAAATAAAATAATCAAAATGTCTCCCCTTCTTAATCACAAATACCTTCTTTTGACAAGAAATCTCAATGACAATTCAAAAGATAACAACATGGTCAATCCTATGTCAAACAATTGTAAGGAGCTTGGCCACCTCTCACCATTAACACTTGTGGACCATCCTCCCATTTTGAATTGTAATCTCTTCCTTTTGATATATATATGGTCAAACATCTCTTTCCTATTTAAGTAGGCGATGGTTTTAGCATCTTCTTGGACAACATGTTGCTAGGGTTTTGTTCTTCCACTTTCCCCCCTTTACTTTTTCCCCTTGTTTTGCTATTTTTATTGCAATAAAGCTTGGCAAGTCTTCATCAACATATGTGTCACAAATGTGACAATGTGCTAATAACATATGTCAAAACACTTTCTTTGTCAACATGTGATACTATTCTTATCAACATGGCCAACACCTATCCTTAAGACCTGTCCACAATCCCAAGTATTTATTATATTATATACAAGTCAAATGCTAGGAATACCATTCTCTCGAGTCTTGATTCTAACATCTATTTTAGTACATTTTACTTGCGATAAAGCAACTTGCTAAACACTTGATTTCCAACAAACCCAACAACATAAAACATGAGCTCCAAAGCCATCCCAAATAACAAGCCCTCAAAATTAGTACACAAATGCTCTCACATGAAATGCATTATCCAAAATCACACACACATACATTCCTGTGATACCCATTGGGTACCTAGCAAATACCCGTTGAGTAGAATATTCTGTATATATTCTGTTGGTGCATTATGTTCGTTAATGGGCCTAAGCAAGGTGTTCCTGAAATAAGTGGCCCTTGGCACCACCTTGGGCAACACTTTTTCAAGATCATGCTGCCGCTCCAAGGGGGCTAACCTACTCTTTATACTACCCCATATTTTGCCCTTTGCAATGAAAACATAAGGACTTAGACCCTATTTTCTTTCTCAATTTCATTTTCCACTTCTCCCTTGAAGTTGTGAGCAGGTTTTTGTTTTTTTTTTTTCCAATTGGTAACTTAGGTGGACTCACGATCAAATACACAAGAGTATTTCACCAAATTTGACTACATGTGAAAAAATAAAAGTATTTTTTTTTTTGAAACCCCCGTGCAAGAACAACCTATGGTCTAAATATGATAATTTCAAAAAAGAATTCTTTCAAAACATGGCAACTTTGGGCCATGTTTCCCCCAAAAATAAAATCCTAAGGTCCTTGCTTGGAGAGGGGACCTTTCATGTGAAGGTCATTAGGGGTTTGGACATTGTCCCTAAAATTGGGGAAGGCCAAGGTATCTAGCAACAACCAAAGGACTAAATGTAGGGTAACTCCCCAGGACCAAAATAAGGGAACTTTGCTATAAAAAAAAGGGAACCTGAAGCAAGAGTCAAGGGTGTGTCCCCAACTTTGTATAGGGTAAGGCCCTGCTATCAGGTCATTGTGTCAAGTTAAGACCAATTCAAGGTTACCATAAGGTTATCAAGGTTGACAACGTAGAAAGTATAATAATTGGTACACAATTACCCACCCAACTTAATTACTTGGGCTTTGCGCTATTATGCACTACTAGTGATTCTGAAAAAATGAAAAAAATGAGTTGTTTTTTGTGGAAACTAAGTTCCATTCAAATGAAATACTGAATGAAATTGCATGCAATTTGAATTCAATTCAAATTCAATCGATTTAAATTGAATTGAATTGAATTAAAATGTAATTGAGTTGGTTTCCAATTGAGGAGAAATGAGATGCAAATTGGTGAAAAAGGTATTGTAAATCTACTCATCAATTTGATCATCTATGACTATGGTGTTGGAAAATTTCTTTTCACAATCTCTTACATTTTTTTTCAATCCTCTCTTAAATGAGCCATTGGATGTCACTTATGACTATCAACTGGTGCATCTTATTTGGTAGATGTTAACTGGATGATGATTATTGTGACATGCGATATGTTGCATTCTTAATCTAGTGGTTCAAATTAAGAGAGACCTGTGCATGTGCTTTAAATTTATATAACTTTGGTGACAACCTCAACCCTAACCACCAAGGTAGGTTATCCTCCTCACCTACATGAGGAGTAGGGATCCGTGATAGGGTTTAAACTCCCAAGCACCTAGCTATGCAACCCTTCTCTAGAGTAGTTAGTCATTGATTAGTAGGTAATCGATGGTAACTATTCTAAACCACTAGGGTAGTAACTTAGATAGAGAGGATTTTATTTTGATTGAACAAATGATCTCTGAATAGTCAATGGACATCATTTGTCACTCTCCTTATGGTCACTTATGACCTTTACTATCATTACTTAGACATGAATTTCCAAGAAGATCAATTTTCAAATGAAAATAAATAAATAATTATATCTATTTTAATTAATTAGTTAGAGACCTTGCCTAAGCCAGGTACTAATGGTAAGTAGGAAGTACAGGAAGATTTTCCTCCATCTCCAACACATCACTCCAAAGCAATAGAGTTATCCATAAAGTCACCCTCTGTTTCACCCCTTTCTCTCCTCTGCTTTCGGCCCCCCTATCCCCTCTTTCAGTGGTATAGGCAAAGTAAGGAAATTGTATTAGATCTGGGGTATGAAATGCTGAAACTCACCATTTAATGCACAAGGTTCAAGGTTCGAGAGTAATTATAGTAGTCGTACAGGTAGGAGCACTGAAAATATATGTAGCAGCAATGGAGAGGCACTCAGGGAAAAAGGAAAGAGAGGATGAAACTCAATTTACCATCAAAATTGGTGGAAAAACTAGTTTGGGTCCCAAGTTATAACTTTCCTCTGTTGTAAGTTTTCTATTCCCACAGTTGCGTGTTTGATGCCCTATTATTATGCGGTAACTGGCTCCGTTCTCGTCTACTAATCGCCTGACTTTACAGATAACTCTATAGACATATCTAGTGTGCAGTGTGGAGTAGACGCAGAGACTCTTAAAAAAAGTATGTGACAAGCAGCAGCAGCAGCTCCGGCATTTGGCAGCTTTAAGTGGTTGAGAGTCAAATTGGCAATTTGACTCTCGACCTTTCTTTTGGAACACCTAAATTTGTCTCTTAAGTCAAATCTCCTCGTCTCCACGCATTGATGTGTTGTTGGATTTGCTCCTCAATCACACTCAACAAAACAACATATTGACTACTGGTAAACATATTAGCCTAGCCAAGCCCAGCCCAGCCTAGCCTAGCCTAGCCTAGCCTAGTAGTGATTTTTCTTGGTGGGCAAAATTTTTTTTTGGCCATGTTGTGGGAAAAAAAGAGAGAATATTCTGTCACAGATTCCTTGCTTTTTTTGCCACAAAAGTTTTGCCAAAAAAAATAAATTTTCATACTGAAAAAATCGGCCAAAATCGCCTCAAATTTTTGCCCAACAATATGAATGAAAGGGTGCTTTAAGATTTTCTACTTTCGTCTTTTGAATATTGCCAAGACTATTGCCAAATTACGCTAAATATACATACATACACATCATGATGGCCACTTGAGCAAAACATCACAAAAATTTTAATTTACAAAAAAAAAAATAAAAAAAATAGGGTAATACCATACATGCCAACCGGTACTAGTGTTTCTTGTTTTCAATTTTGTGGTGATGTCATCACACTGGTGATTATCCAACAAGGAGATTTAGTCCAATTTTGGCTAAATAGAACAGCTATGAAAGTACAGCATATAACGTCCAGAAAGTATATTTAGCCAAATTTCGTAGCCACACTTCATTTCATTTTGGTCGTACATCGTGGGTCGCCAAAAAAAAAAAAAATCTTTTTTTTTAAATGCCAAATCCAAAACAACACTCCAGAGCCCAGAGTCCCACCATCACTGTGCTCTCTCTGTCTCTGTCTCTGTGTCTCTGTGCAGCGATGGTACATAGACGGAGAATTTACGTTGCAGTGGATTTTTTCTCACTGAGCTTGCGACAAATGGTTTCAACCGTGGAGCAGTAAATTGTAAGCTTTTCTAGCTGTTGTGGAGAATGATTCTCTAGTGAGAGTTTAGAGAGCTCTGTGATCGTATGTAACGCGGAAGGCATCTGACCCTGCAGTTAGTTAGAACTCCTCTTTGGCACTCGGCACTCTAGCTGCTGCTGCTGCTGCTGGGGCATTCATCAGACTCCATCGAAACATCAAGTGATGAGGAGGATACGTCTGCCACTGGATTCTACATTTGATGTGAGGCGCTGCACCGAAATTCTAGCTTTGTTGCTGATTTCATCAGCTGCGACTGCGCTCAATTCAGCACAGGTACTCACCAGATCATGCTCTTGAACTATTCTCGAGCTCTACTATTACTACTACTACTACTACCAATCTAGAGGTTTTGTGTTTTGGGTCTTCATCCAGCTTCTGAAAAAAAAAAGAAAAAAATTCTGGTCGGATCTCACAATTCTTAGGTGATGAACTGGTGCCGATTGGAACTGAGATGTTTGGATTTGTGTATCTTACTCGCACGACCAGGGAATCCCCATCATTGCTCCATGGCCGAACCATGGGGGCGGTCTCGCGAATCGAAGGGAAGCTCCTATTAGCAGCATAATCAGCAAGGAGACAATCTCATCGCTTGCCGTGAAGTGGAGCTTCAACGCCAGCAACCAGATTACAGCAACCCCAGCAATTGCAGATGGGACAATCTACTTCGCGACTTGGACCGATGGAAACGTCTATGCCGTGAATGCGGCTACGGGATACACTGTCTGGACTACCAATGTGTCGGAGGCGACGGGTCGGAGTGGGATTTTCTCCCGAGCAACCCCAACAGTCGCTGATGAATATCTTATCCTTGGAGTGTATGCACCCGGCCTCATCATTGCGCTTTTCCGTGGGAATGGTTCTGTGGCATGGACGCAGATCGTGGAAGAAAGCCCTTATGCCCAGATTCTCACGTCCGGAACCGCATACAACGGGTGCGTGATCTCAACTCCCTCCCACCCAGAATCCAATCGGTTCTTGTCAGTGCCCAGATATATGCAGCTAGCTAAAGAAGAAGAATTCGCTAAAGCAAGGGACTTTGTGCTGCAAACCTCAAGAATTAATCATCATGTGTTTTCTATGTGATTTGCAGATCGTTTTTTGTTGGTGTTTCATCGAATGAGGAGCAGCAGTATGCAAACAAATGCTGCACATTTCGGGGGAGTTTTCTGAAGATGGAAGCTCACACCGGAACCATCTTGTGGAAACAATACATGGTTCCTGACAACCACGGAGAGGTCGGGTTCTACAGCGGGGCTGCAGTCTGGGGGAGCTCACCTGCCATTGACATAGCTCACAACACGATCTACATCGCCACTGGTAACGACTACTCCGTGCCGCCTGAGATCACAGCGTGCCAAGCCCAACACAACAACTCAGTACTCCCTGACCCTTGCTTCAAACCCGGCGACTTGCAAGAATCCGTGGTGGCTTTAGATCTCGACACTGGGGAGATCCAGTGGTCGACTCATTTGGGAAGTTTCGATGTGTATGTGAACGATTGTCATCATACTCCGCATCCCTATTGTCCTCCGCTTGCGGGGGACGATTACGACTTCGGAGAATGCCCAATGTTGCTATCCATACCAGCTCTGACTGCAGATGGAGAAGAAACCATAAGAGATGTCTTGGCGCTCGGTCAGAAGAGTGGTGTGGTGTGGATGCTTGACCGACTCAATGGGTCCGTGATTTGGGCCACTGTACGTATTCTCTTTTCACTATACTCCTTTTCTCAATCCCCTCGCACTTAGGAACTCTGGGAACACATGTTTTCATTAAAAATTTGACAAATGTCACCGTATGATGAATCACAATTTTACTCACAGACCTCAGAGCTCCTACAATTGGTCAATCCTTAACCTGTGCTCGCATCTCTCACAGCTCCTACAATTGGTCAATACTTGACCAATAGAGAAGTGACTGTGAGCACAGCTGGTTGAAAAAACATAAAGAAAAGCTGCTGTGATAGAGCAGCCGAATGGAAAGATGTCCTAACTCACCACACTCATGTTTGGAGGAACATCACAAACTCCAGCAACTGGTAAAGGTTCAGGGTTTTAGGGTTTACCTCGATCTCCAGTTCTAGCAACATCACAATTGATCACCCAAGTTTCAAAACACCGGAAGAAAGCCCAGTCTAGAAGAAGAAGATGATGATGCAAAGAATCATGCAATCGACAAAAGGTGTACAGTATTCTGTAATGCAGTAGTCTGTAATGCAGCTGCTCTTGCTTGCTTGCTTGCTTGCTTGCGGATTGATGGATTGATGAAATTGGGTGCTTTTTCTTCTTTTTTTTGAAGGCGGCGGGACCAGGAGGGTCTGCGGGAGGAGCTACGTGGGGATCAGCAACAGACGGGATCAGAATCTACACCAACATTGTGAACAGCAAGAACCTCAACTTCACGCTGCGGCCGTCGTCGGAGGTCATCAACGGAGGAGCTTGGGTAGCCATGAACGCTTCCACCGGCGACATTCTTTGGTCTACAGCCGTGCCCGGTGGATATTACGCGCACGGACCGGTGAGTATTAGCAACGGCGTGGTTCTGGTCGGGTCTGCCGGGCCACCCGGGGGAGTGTATGGGCTGGATGCCGAGACCGGGTCCGTGTTGTGGTCTGCGCCCACCGTCGGATCCGTGTACGGCGGATTCTCGGTTGATGACTGTTGTGGGTACATAGGAACAGGTGTGAACGCGAATGCCGTAGGCAAGAATACAACGGGTGGACAAACCATTTACGCCTTTTGTCCTCAATAAAATAAAATAAAATAAAACAAAATCCACCAATCCGGATCCATACACCCACCCACCCTCCCTCAATGTTTTAATAATACCAAGCACATTTTTTATCCACCTTTTTCTTTTTTAATAGATTTAATTTTTTCATTCCTTTCCTTAATGTTGATGTGTTCTACATATGGATGGATGTTGGCTAAGTAATTTTTTTTGGGTTTTTTTGTGTCGAAATTATTGCGAAATTTAACAATAAAATTAGCAAAATTAGTCGAATTTACATTGACATTTTTTTTTAAATCCCAATTTCCTCGTCAAAAAATGGCAAAATTTCACCAGGAAAAGAAAGAAAAAATAAAAAAACACTGTAAATTTAGCTTAGTTGAATCAGGAGCTTAATTACCCAAGTACAGGGGCAGCTTCAAATTTGTCTGCCAATTTATTTTATTTTAAAAGATTTTTCATTTTTCATTCAGTAAATTTGTTCTTTGACAAATGTAAAATATCACCTTTCAAAAGATCCTCATATAATAAAAAATAGACCTATTATTAATTACCTAGGGGCCAAAATCCTTTAAGCTACTATACTCTATAATGAATGTAAACACAATATCCTTGCCTTGGTAGGCAAGGCCAAGAAAGGTAAAAGGAACTCTTGAATTATTATTGAACCAAATCATAAACCCTATTGAATCTTGAGTTTTTGGGGGAGTAATGAAGCTCTTGAGGATATCAATCTTCCTTCTCTTTCCCTCTTATGTGGCCATTTATTGTGGTTTGAAGTCAGTGGTTCGTGGTGGCAAAAATTAGTACCAATGCAACAAGTGTAGATTTGTTAATAACTCGAGTGATGAGAGGATTTATGATGAGCTGCATTGGCTCAACTTCTTCTTCTTCTTCTGTTTTTTTCCTTGGTCTCCTCCACCATGTCCACTCTGCACAGACCCACAACACCCAATGCAGCTTTCAGCCCTTGGCTACTCTACACTTTGAAGACAAAGCCTACTACGTATATGTTCTCTGCAAAATTAGTCTCTGGCAAGTTTCTGTATGTCAAAAGGTATATAACTTGTACTGATCTAAACATTGCGCCATTAAGTGTTAGCTAAAAATCAACTCCTCGGCAAATGAGTTTTTATTGTGTATGTACACAGCAGTTTTAATCAGTCTCTCCTCTCATGTTTTGCTATAACATCAGTTAGCTGCAACAATAATTAGGGATCCATGTTTGGGTTAGGAGCAAATGTTTTTGTGTGGGCA
>Ga0209208_10008994_pt1 | contig 13200 bp, 3 predicted proteins | sample S1TSphfallax_3_FD_187694 | JGI IMG/M metagenome (GOLD analysis project Ga0209208, IMG submission 187694) | Host-associated microbial communities from peat moss isolated from Minnesota, USA - S1T2_Fd - Sphagnum fallax MG (SPAdes) (version 2) | ecosystem: Host-associated > Plants > Peat moss >...
CTCCCTCCCTTCTCCACTTGCGTCCCTTTCCGCCAGCTCATCCATTAACCCTAGATCCAACGGCATGCACTTCAAGCTCAATTCACATCTCATCGTCATCCATCCCTGCAGCCTCACGCATCCATTCAGAGCTACCCCGTGACTCATAATGCATCCATCATCCATCATCCATCATCGCAAGCAGGCGTCGGGGAAAGCACGTTCACTAGTACCATCAGTCTTTTCCTTTTTTTTTTATTGGAAAAATTTCGGCAAATAGCCTAATTCGAATAAATTCGAATGTGAAGTGATTTTGGAGGTTTTCAATCGCCACAAGTGAGGAAAAATATATATTATAAAATAAATATAGCCATATATTTCTATATTTGGTTTTCAATCTGTAGCCAAAAATGTAGAAGGATGATTAAAGTTTTGTATTTCATTTATGTAGTTTATAGCCAGATTTGGCTAAATATTCCTTGGGATCATTGCCATTTTTTTTTAAACACTTCTTCCTATGGATAATCACCATTTTGCCTTTAGAACAAAAATTCCTTGAAAAAAATCAATGAATGCTTCTGAAGGGTGAACAACCCACACTGGTACCTTCATCATTTTGAGTGAGGCCTCTAAGTGGCCCTAAACCCTAGGGCCCATTAAATTTTGAATTTGGGTTCAAAAGACCTTAATTTAGTTTAAGCATGGGATACCATAGTACCTTGGCCATTTCAACACATGTTTGTCAATTAATTAATTAATTTTGAAATTTTCATTTCAACAAATGGAATATTCCGAACTATTCACTACTATCTTTCACAATTTTTTTGATTTGGAAAAAATAATTTTTGAATTTTTTAACATTTCTGAAAATAATATAATTAGTGTCAAATTGGCCAAGGTAACTAGGGTATTCTTTCTACTTCAAGTGCTTAGTTCAAACTTAGGGGTAGGTTGTCATGATGATAGGCCCTAACTTGGAAATATAGCATGACAGTCACTAGTCCCAATTTCACACACAATCTATTCTATGACCATTAGCCTTAATTTATCCATGTTCACACATGGGGTTAAATTAGATCATTTTATTAAAGTCTTGTGTCTTTATTGTTAGTAATCAAAAGTGATAAAAAAGTGTTCATGTCTTTGCCAACTATTCATGCTTACATCATCTTCATTTTTCACTTTGTTTCGAGTTTTTGATGTGTCTTTGATTTGTTTTGGTTTTATGTTTGTGGCTTATTCATTTTTGCAACAATTGATACGTTTCATCTTCATCTTTCATAAAACTCGAGGTAACATGTCCTTCGTTGTGTTTAAGTTCATGTTTGCATCAATAATGCAACCACCTTGCTTTGCTATGTTTTTGTTTTGTGTTATTCATCATCCATATCATTGTGCTCTTTGTCATGTTTTGCATTGTAGCGTTTCGTTTACATAATTTTTTGTGTTCATTGTGTTCATCATTTTGTTGTGTTTTTATGTACTTAGTAAGGTTTCATTGTAGAATTGGTCAACATTGCTGTTATGAAACAATAAAAACAATCCTACTTGCACAATTTTTTTGGCTCTTGATTTGAACACAAAACTTGTTAATCTTTTATCATTCTAAATGGATTTTACATTCTCATCTATTGGTTTTGCAAATGATGAGGTATTGTTTTCTTTTTATGAAGACACATGTATTAGACGTGTTTGAAAAAATGAATGATTTGATTATCCATAATTATATAGTGTCTTGTGTGTATGATGTTATTTCGAATTAGGACCTTAATGATTAGGTGAAGGCACGATCAATAACCTGGTATTCCAATTTTTTATGACTTAACATTACTACAAAATGTAGGTGCAATTCATTAGTCCATGTTCACTAGACCAATGAATTCACTACTTTTTCACCAGTCCCCGTTCATTACAACTAGTGATTTCATTCAAAATCCAATGAAATCACTTGGCGTACAGGGACACCTTTTGTTGTAGTGTATAATATGATAATAAAAAATGGATTGAACATTTCCAATTAGCATGTCTTTTGTGAAGCAATGAAACATAAAATGCAAAAAAATACAAAATTTAAATGCACAGTGTTTATGAACATTAAGGTTGCATGTTCATTTTACAAGTAAACACATCTTTAAGTATTTATAATGTAATAAACTCTTTGCCATTGGGAAATCAATTGTACATATAGTCTTATGGGAGTTTGTACATGTTGGTAATGTTGTTTTCAAAAATTAGATTAGATGGGTTGAAGGGTGATTAGCTATTACATGTAATTGAAGGATTCAACGAATTTTTGGGCTTGTCAAGTGTTTGAGTTGCCATTGATGTGGTTCAAATCCATATCCAAAAGTCAAAAGTCCAAGCCTACAAACTATTATTCCTTCAAATTGAAAGCATACAAATATGCAAATACAAGCCATTGTTGATCATAAGAACATTTTTTGGATGTTTTTGTGGGGATGTCAAGATGAACAATCATGGACATTCATCTTGTGCTTATTTCTATCAAAAGGCAACATTAGGGATATTGTTCAACAAGCTTGATTCACATGAAAACATCAAGCCTTACATCATTTGAAATAAGGGCTACCCATTATTGCCATGGTCATTGGTGCCTTAAAAAAAATTATAGGTTCAACATTCCATTTTCAGAGCACTATATAATAATAAACTCCTTGCTAGAATTATTGAAAACAACTTTGGTAAAAAAATTGTGAATTAATGATTAAATCAAATTTGCATGTGCATTTCTTTATAGATGTGCTCATATGTTGTTGTATGTTACACAATGTGATTTAAAATAAAAACACTAACATTGATGAGTTGATGCAAGAATTGAAGGCAAATATTGCAATAGAGATAGATGTGGTGTGCTAACAACTAAACATGGTGATGATCAAATAAATGGATTGGACATTTGGCTTACATTACAAAGGGGAAATTTTCAAGTGTGAATCAACATAATATGATACAACAATATCTAAGGAATCATAGACTATAGATTGACGAACATTGAATTGTTACATCTTGCATTTTCAATATTTCAATTATTGACATGCTGTGAATTGCAATTTGGAATTGAAATGCAATCTAGATGACATTGTATGTAATGTAATCTACAACTGAAATGCAATTTGGATGCAATATGAAATGAAGATTCTCAATTAAAACCACTACAACTTGTGTTTTTGAAAATCAAAATCACTACATGTGTTTTACTTTTATTATGGATGTTTTATCTTTCATTCTAATCATTTGACAAGTTGTACGATCCTAAATCGTTTAAAGGTAAATTACAATCAAAGGCATGTGTGTTTGATCCTCGATAAATGCATTATTCAAATTGGAAAACACATTCACCAAACATTTGTTCATTGTGTGGATTTTCCTACCAAATCACTTGAAGTAATGGAGATTTTTTTGAATGTGTGTCTACGAACATTTGAATGTTATTCAATCTCCAATTGTGTATTGTTGGTATTGTGCATTGCATCCATGATCCCCTTGTTGTCCTTGTTTGTAGAAATAATGACAAGGGAAATGACATTGATACATTTTTCTTAACTTTAATGTTTATGAATACAAGTGTTATAAAATAACCAAAATTGATAATAGGAGGTTGAAAGTTTTTTAAAACCAACTTTGTTTCTTGATTAAATAAATTTACATAACTTGTTTCTTTTGTGCTTCGACAAAAAAAAATCTTATGTTTATAATTTTTATGTTTGGCATCAATAGCCCTTCCACCATGATTGTCAACTATTCTTGTGTTTGTACATCTTGTTTTTTGACTAACTACAATTGCATCTCAAAGGTCAAACATATTATCATGTGAATGCATGAACTAATGTCATTTTCAAATTTTGTTTATTGCCCTAATGATCTATAGATTCCATCTCATTTAGCATTTATGTATGTCATATGTAGAAAAACATTAATATTCTTCTCCCTTATAACGACCATGATTAGTTCCATATCCACATTGCACATTTTTTAATGTTAAAAAATTATGTGGGTACAAAAGGTTTATGACAAATTAAAACAAGGGTCTATATAAATATAAGGTTGACCAACTAAGAAATTTAATATTAAGTTATAAAAGCCAATGTATATATATTTTTTAACATACATATCCTAACCATGTTTTCAAAAATGTTTTTTCATGATTCCAATTTAGTTTTGGATCTATCAAAACATTTTCTCCATAGTCTAGTTCTTGGGTCAATTCCAAGAAAATGATGTCAACTCAAGTCAAGGTCACAAGAACTTGACCTAAGACCCCCAAATTTTACCCTTCAAACTAAATACCTTCACAACACTAGTTATTTCTTGGAAATTTTCCAAAGTAATAACTTTTTCCAATTTTTCAATAATTTTCTCCTAGTGTCATGGCACGTTGCACAACTCCAAAAAGTTGAAATTTATTAATAAGATTCACAAGATTTCAATAATCATAAGTGAAATTTAATGATTAATTTAGAGATTAATTGTTTTGTCCTTATTATATGATTTCCAAAAAGGTAAAAGATTAAAGTTTTAAATTTGTCACTTCCTTCCACCATTTTCTATATTTTCAATGTGGCATGTAGGTCATAATTAATTAGTGTCTAACCAAACTAAGTACAATCGTATCCATATCCACAAAGCCTTGTTGCAATAAGACACATTATAATAAGCATAATAGTTCATGTGTTATTTCTCGAAAAGTTATTACCTAATGGATATGTGTTAAATACCATGAAAAATGATTTTTTTTTTCAAAAAATTATAAATTTACACATGGTATAAGGCCCTTGAAAGAAGTTGTTATCAAAATTGCGGCCACATTTGGCTTTGCTTTGTGCAAACCTTTTTATTTTAGTAAGGCTTTCTCCCTATGGCCTCACATACCACACAAAAGCATTTGAAACAAAACAAGGTTCAAATTAAACAATGTAAGAAACAATCTTCCAAAAACAAGAAAAAACCTAATTTCAAAATTAATAACCAACAAACTAATAATTTAATTAGTAATCGAATAAGTGTAGTATAATTGTGTATGTAAATAATAAAGTGTTAGTAACCTAACCCATTTAACATTACCCCACCCATACTTTGAATTACGACATGTCATTGAAATCCAAGTTCAAAAGGAAAGTACATTTAAAGGGTACATAAGTCAAAGCATGTTACACTTATGCGATCTTATGGTTCTTATTGTGCATGCTTGTGTGACACCTATTGTCTATGTGATGAATTGACACTTGTGGTTATTGATGTTACATTAATGTCACCTTCTATGTGCCTTTAGTAGTTAGATTTGCTATTTGTTGACACACCTATTGTTAGATTAAAGGAACTCGGTGAGATTCATGTGTCATTGGTACATGTTGCACTTATTGTTCACAAATTATATTGTTTAAAATTGTGATCCTATAACTTTGCACTTATTTTTTAGTCACTAACTGTATTTGTTGACATTTAGAATAAGCCAATAAAAAAAGGTTTGGCCTTAAGGTTAAACCCAAAATATAATAGGATTATCCCAAATTATCTACATACTTAGCATAAGCCTACCTACCTATCTACCTAGGCCTAACTACTTGCCATAGGAAAGGTAGGTAATAATGTTTACATAACCTTAGGCCTATTTACCTATTGACCTAAACAATGTGTGTCAACATCTTATTAGCCCTAAGTTGAATGATTTCAATTAAAATAATAAAAACATTCAATATAAAAATAAACTTAGAATTGCTACATTTTCGTTGATGATTTGTTAGCATGTCATTGCCATGTCAACACATTATTGCTTATGTAGTTGTAATGTAATGCCATGGTAGTTGCAATGATTTAATTACAACATAGTTGCATAAATTTGTATACGTATACGGTTTTATATACAATGACTTGTGTTTATCGTAACTCTTGCAATTTATCTGATAACATTCATATTATAGAAATATGTTGAGTTGCAAATGATTGTTGCAATTCAATAACCCAATTGCAAGCCTAATTGTAAAACATATTTTTTTTCGTAGTGTTATGTAATCATAAAACAACATTTTGACGTAAAGATTTTATTGAGATTATCAATGGTTAGTTGCAACATGTTGTTATCATTTTGCATCTCCTATTATTTATGAGAATTTTGTATACTTAAATTTATTCCTTTTAGATTTTTAAGTACATGTTTGTTGTTCAATAATATTAAATGAATTTTCAATTCTAAAACCTTCATCATTGCACCACACATTCAACAAATAATATGATTTGTCATCATATTATTGTGATTAAAAAAAAAAAACCTACCCATGTAGTTGAACCCAACTACACTACCTACCTAGTTATCTAGGGTACCTACCCCCCTTAACACCTAACCTAACTACGTTGCAAGTAACTAACCAAGTTTACTTACCATAGTTACACTTCTTTTGAGGTGATTCTTAGTCATGTTGTAATTATAATCACGTAATCATAATGATGATTAAATTTGTTGCAATTGCACAAAAACATGTCACATATGACTACATGTTAAGTTGGGTAATAGTTGCAAAATGTCCTAATTATAAACCATGTTTTGTTGTAATGAATGGTTAGGAATTTCATAAGGGGTGGTAAAGCAAGGAAAACACATGCTAAAGTAAAGTGGGACTTTTTGGCCTAATTAGTATCAATGGGGGTTTTGAGAATTATTGACCCTGAAGCCCACTTCAAAACTTTTATAGCCAAATTACTAGTGATGTGGTTTTTTCCTTGGAAAAAATGGCCATCAAATTTTTTCTTGAACATAAAACAAAATGAGCTTAACCTCATAGTCACCACCTCATGGTTATGCCCTAAAACATCAATTGTATTTTTGTTTCACCTAAATTCCATGACATTTATTTTTCCTTTTGGAGAGGGATTTTGGGAATTTGGATAAATGTTCGCACAAGTCTAAAAAATTGAAACTTGGGTGTCTATTTATGGTAATGAAGTAGCATTTTTCCAAAAATGTTTAAATGTTAATAGGCTGCCTTTTGGGGTGTTTTTTAGAGGTAATAATGTAACATTTTTTTAGGACCTTTTTAATGTTAACGAGTTGCCTATTTGGGTCAATGGTGTAAATGAAAGACAATTTTTTATCGTAACATGATGCACTAGTGTTATAAAAATGAAATGTGCAAGGTCAACACAAGAAGGACCTTTCATTTCTATTAATGACAATGCACACAACAAATGTTGTAAATAAAAACTTCACAATGTTTCTCATTCCTTGGGATCCCAACACAATGGATAGTTTTTCAAACTAGGTAGACGCACAATCATGTGGTTTAATTTCATGAGATTTTGGTTTTTTTCCTAAGTACCCTTTATTCAAATGCATATGGTGATTAATATATTCTTAAATCTATTAATTGAGACTTGGATCTAAACTAACAACTTCATTATGAAGAAAATTTTGTGATTATTTATTGATAAAAAAATTTATTTGCTACTAGTAATGGACTTTTGAAGTCAAAAAATGAGATTTGGTCATCTAATTGGAACATCACAAAATGAAAAAAATTATATTAATTCACATTCCAAATTTGTTACTAGGATTTAATATATGATGAAATACAAAATGATAAACTCATATCATGAATCTTTTATTTGAAAACCTTAACCATTTAATAATAAGGGACTTTGGACCGGTTCAAATTTGACCATATTTTCATAAGTCCATATGCGTTGCAATTTTTGTCTCAAAAGCATATTTAAAAAAAACTTTAGACATGCCTTTATTCATATGGACTTTGTGAGTTTTCCTTTAGGAATTACAAGTTAAAAAATAACAACATGTACATTAAATATAAATTTTCACATAGATTTGGGAAGGTTTGTAAGTGATTGAGCACGTATTATTCAAATACAATGATAATAACATTTTTTAAAGCAACAACCATGTTCATTTGAATCATTTTAAAGAATCTTGTTTGGACTCATAAAGATTATACTTTTTTCCAATTTTTAACCATTCAAATGTGTATTCACCCAACTTAAAAATTAGATCATCCAAGGGTTCATTGAGGTTTCATAGCTCCCCAATTAAATTCATAAATTTTGAAGAAAATTCCTGATTTGGTAATGGCTTTGGAATTTAATTATTTTTCATCCTTTATCATGTTCATATTTTGACCAATATTTAGGTGATCCAATTCCCATCATAAAGGTCTCAAAGATATCCAAATGTTTATTCAAAAACATCATCGGGGTGCTCTTTTCAAAGTGCATAGGGACAACTTGGAGTTTCTTAAGATGACCATTTTTTGGATCTTCAAATTTAATTTCATTAATCACCGACCTTGAAATTGAATGGAATTGGAACATCTCTCCCCCCGCCCACCCCACCATGTTCCATTTTTTGGGGCAACCAAGAAAGGTTATTTCTCTAACTTTAAGTGACACTTTTATGTTCTTGTTGTCATGATTCATTCAATAACTAGATCTTCAAGCTAATTCCCAATAACACATCATTAAGCTAATTTGACCTCTTTGTTGGGCAATTTGTTGGTCAACATTCATTTTGGAAATTTGATTTGTGACCTTTCAAACGGCCATAACTTGTGTTTGAAGTTTTTGGTTTGGAAAGTGGTTTTAGTTATGTACTATTTAATCACTTTTCAATGGTTTATAGAACACAAAATTTAAAGTCAATTTCAAAAACTTTAATCATTAAAGCCTTAATTACAATCCCATTTCCTTGGGTCATGACATAAATATTGGCACAACAACAACATGCATATTATATAAATCCATAAAGTGGCATCTTATCCCCAAAAGGATTGCAAATTATTAAAAAAAAATGCAACCTAATTTTTTTAAAAATCATAAGTGTAAATACAATGGAATGCATATTTTACAAAGTACAATATTTTTCTAAACCTTAGAGGTGCATACAGAGTGGCAAATTGAAACCAAGTTGAAAACATGGTAAAATACCATTCATGATCCTTATAACATAAATGGAAAGTAGGCATCAAGTATGCATTGACATAATGAATATAAAAGTATGATTCAATGATAAATCTGAACATGTTATTTGATCTGTTACAACTAATTTAAAAGCCAAATGTGTAAAATAGGTTTAAATATAATCACCAAAATTTATGCAAATATCACAACTTACAAAGTAGGTTGCACACATATAAAATAATTAATTTAATTTGTTTTCAAGTTAATGATAACTTTAAAAGTACTTGTGGACTTTCAACTTTTTCATATTATAATCATCCAACTTGTAATGTAAAAGTAGGAAGAACACAATATTCAACAATTATTTTCAAACCTATTTGTTATTTACTAAAATATTATATACTAAATAAAAAAATTATAGCGAATGTACCATGAACACAACGAATGCCCTGATGTTTTTATAATGAAACTTTAAAATGTTTTGAATTTATTTTTTGTGTGTTTATGTTGAAAATTGCTATATACTTAGAAAGTGGATCTTGAATTAGATATATTTTTGCTTTATATTACCATGCTTTCACCCATCACCAAGTTAAAAAAATGGTTTTTTGACTTGACACTTTTGTTATTGTGTTTCAAACTTAGTCATGTCATCGTATGTAACATGTCATTATGCCATTTGTGCAATAAACATAATAATTAGAATTACATGACTAGTAGTTGTCAATTAATTGATTTCCTAAAACCTTGTTTGACCAATTATAATAATTAGAAAAATAAATTATTTGCTTTAGTTTATAAATTGACAAAGTATTTTAGGAATAGTTTAGTGATAGCTTAGGATAGCATATGTATTCTAAAACAACCTACGGTAACTTATAATAACCCAAGGCAGCCTAATAGTAGCTTGGGAAATTTTTTAATAACAAATAAAATAGCCTAGGTAGTTTAGGATAGCCTATAATAGGCTAGAAGTAGCTTAAGGTGGAAGAAGTTTCAATAACTTTGCAATAGCTTAACTTAATGAACTAGTTGTGTTTGCCCCGTACATGCTTGGTAAAACTTAAAATCATACATGCATGTCTACTATCTTAGCACAATAATAAATTTTTATAGCATAAAAAGCAACATCAATACAAACAAATTAATCAATTAAAAATTAACTTGATTATGATTTTTGTTATTACATTTTCATCAAAGCCTTATTGAAGTTTTAAAAATAACATCAAGTTAATTATAAAGACTTATATCTCAAAAACGAATTTTATATTAAAATTTTGATTTATTTTAAAATTGATGTGTTTTATTTTAATCAAATCTTGCATAATCTTTCAAATCAATTTTTTTAAAATAAAAAAGGCAAGTGACAACCCAAAAAATACAAAATGATATAGAGGCATGATTAAATCAGTTACCCAACATTCATATTTTGAGAAGAACCCATGATGGGTGGACTTCAAAACAACCCATCAATTGAATGGGTGCACCCAAAATCTACACGTGTCCATTAGCTTGGGGCGATAACAATGGAGGCAAATGGATTATCATCCTAATGTGCTCATCACCATGGGTTCAAAATGGATACACAAAGGGTCAATGGGTCGACTACAAGGAAGATTGGCTACCATAGGATGTGAGAGCCTCAACCTAATTGGAAAGGTGATTTAAAAATTTGGTGTTAGGAATTGTAGTATGTGATGCTCTCACACATAAGCTTGAGCATGAAAGGATGTGAGTTTGATGGATGTTAGAAGAGTCATTAGAAAAAAATGTCACACAAGGTTTCATGATGTGAACATTTGAATATTGAATCCTAAAACCAATCCTTTGTTTTATTGATGAATTGTTTAAACATGAGAAGACATGCACAAACAGAAGGTTGCAAAAGGTCACAAGCCAGCCAACATTTACACTGATAAAGAAAGGTGTTGTCTTCAACATGGACCAAGGCTTCTATAAAGAAAAGGCAATGTTCAAACTGAAGATTAGAACTAAGGGATGAAAGTATTAAGTAATACCACGGTCTTCAAACAAAAGATGATGATGATGATAAGTTGTTTGAACGATGACCATAGCTAAAATGAGAAGAATGTTGAGTGACAAGGGAGAGTGCCTCCTGACTTCTTTGTTCAAAAAACTACAGATTTCATTAGGGGCAACAGCTACTTCTTCAACCAAGGAAAAACCTCTCTCTTCTCTGCTTCTAATTACTTTTAGAGAGAGCATCCACACCAGATAATCAAGTCCCATTCAGAGCAAGATGCATGACTATCACAAGTATCACCCAATTCAGATTGACACACAGCTTCAGGGATGCTTTCAAAGAGCTCTACTGGTTCACCTTTCACACCATGAATGCAAGCTGTATTCCTGTACCCATGCTGCAAACATGACAACTTCATTACCAAGAATTCTGAAACCAACTATGGAACTTGTGTATGTCCAACAATTTGAATGGAATTTGTGAGGAAGATGTGAATCCACAGTTCATTTTTAAATGAAGAGAACAAACCTGAAAATACTATTTTGTTCTGTCCTGAAGTACAACAGAAGCGGCATTTCGACCTGGTGCCCCCATGACACCACCACCTGGGTGGGAACCAGCACCACACAGATAAAGTCCTTTCACAGGCGTCCGATATCCAGACCTACAGGACATAAGATCATCAGCCTTGGCCCTACTGTACATTGTTTTTGGTGTCTCAACTCAATAAAGATTTAAATAAGATAACGAAAGAGATTCACTCACCAGCCCTTCAAAGGTCGAAGAAGAAAGAGTGCATCCAACCCCATTGCACCGTGAAATATATTTCCCCCTGTGTGGATCAAAAAACTCTATATATATCAGATCAAGCCAATCCCCCTGAGCCATAACCAAAACTAAGTGTAAGCTCCACTATCTACAGGCATTGGCCCATATTGGGATTTGATAGCCATCCATCAAACGGACCACTGTGATTGCTTAGAAAAAATCCAAAAAAAAGTTAAATGCAAAAATATTTTGTTGATTCCAGCAAAACCAAAACAAACATGACAATGAGCAATCTTAACCTTGTGTCACTGAAGAAGTATCAGAACATCACCTTCATTCTAACTTCATCAGCTCCTGACAGTAGGACTTCATACAGTGGTTTCTACTACAGATGTAGTGCACAATTATGGACACCAGGCTTGTAACAGCCTTGACTTAATTGTCAAACTTTTAAATATATAGAAAGCTGGGCTTGCTTGTAAGTATGTAGTAATCTGCTCAAAATTTAGGAAAAAAATTAAACAAAAACCTGCATTGTAAGTTAATGTTGAGTTTCTGGAAGCCTGGCGCAATGTGAGCTAGCATTCAAGTAGCATAGCTAATAAAAAAGCAAGTCATAGCCTCATTTAAGCTGCAAGAAGCTGTGAGGGTAGGCTCCATCTCAATTTAGCTCACCCCACTAAGAGCAAGCACCCAAGCTGAAGGCATAAGAGATGCCTTAGTAGAGGGTAGCGGTGGAGAGTGCGGACATCCTGCACATATCCTTCTAGAATTGATCTAGTTGATGTATGCAACTCCCAACTTCCAAACAAACATCTTTTCAGGTGGAAGGCTACAAGAAACACTTTTGTCACTCAGTGACTACAGCATGAGGACAGGTACCCAACCTTATCTTTACAAATGTCGGGGACTCTGAACTTTCTTAAGACTATTTGGAGCATCCATCCAACCTGGGTTGGGTTATGTCAAGTTCCATGTGTGGTTAGAAAGGGCTCCACAATAGATAAACAAGCAGACTGTAAAATAAAGAGACAGAGATTCTAAAGTGTGATTGAGAACTCCAGACAATCTTACACAGAACCACAAAGTCCAGGGGATACAGCTCTCTTGGAGCAGGGAGGAGAGACAGCCCAGAGACTCAGACAGAAACTAGAGATACAGCACATGGAAGGTCTGATGAAATGTACCTGTTAGGCCAAGAACTTTCTCCAAATCAGGTGGCGTAAGCATGTCATAACCAAGAACAGATGAGGTAAAGCCTGGAGCGTACTCATCCACCAGGTCAAAACATGTTTTGGCAAATGCATTCTGCACAAGGAGGCTACTGCATATAAGTCCTAAGGCATGTAGTACATAGTCCCTAACAGATGACTACACCATTTGAAGCTAGCTACTGAGACCTGAACAGCTGAGGGGTAATTCACATAATATCCAGCTGCAGTGTCAAACAAAATGTTGGTCACTTAATAGTCAATTGTGCTTTTTCTACAAGACCTTGAACTCTCAGCACAGCCCTGGCAGATTTCAAATTCACTACAGTACATAATCAG
>Ga0209208_10008995_pt1 | contig 13198 bp, 7 predicted proteins | sample S1TSphfallax_3_FD_187694 | JGI IMG/M metagenome (GOLD analysis project Ga0209208, IMG submission 187694) | Host-associated microbial communities from peat moss isolated from Minnesota, USA - S1T2_Fd - Sphagnum fallax MG (SPAdes) (version 2) | ecosystem: Host-associated > Plants > Peat moss >...
TGATAACCATCAGTTCCAGGCAAATGAAACAACAGAATCAAAGAATTGCTGGGTCTGGGTATTTGCAAAAACATCAGAATCAAAGAACTGCCAGTTCCAGGTAATTCAAAAACTTCAAAGAACCACCAGGTTTCATGAAGAACCAGCAACTTGAGCTGACAGTTTTCTAGGTGGTTATTTGACTTATTAAAAAATTGAGAACCATGGTTATATACAATAATAACTGAGTATTTTGATTTCTTCATAATCATGGGTATCAACTTGATACTTGATGCTGGGGGTTTGGTGCAATTTACACATCATAATGCATGAGGTTTATCATGAACCTAAATGTTAGATATCACAAGCAGTAGGTGTTGTGACACTAATCAGCAGTTGCCGAATTGAATTAACACTCAGCAGGTGAGAAGAAAAGAAAACACATTTAATGAAATATAGATGCAAAGAGAAGTGCATGCAACTCCCTTTCATCATGTGTAACAAACATAATGATATTTACATATCACTTAATCTACTTGTACCTAGTAAAACAACAACTACCTATTTATTGTACAAATGTGTGACAACAGCTCCCCTCACACTTATAGATGATGCTTCCCCAAACGGAGAGGTTAAACTCCTATTCTATCAAGAATGAACTTTCCAAAGACAAGAATTCATATGTTCACAATGTGACAATGACTGAGACTAGTCTGAAGCTGAAGAGTTGTGAGCCCAAGATCTATAACAAAAGATGAGCAACATTTCTCATTGTGGAAGGTGTTTGCACTTGTTCATGAGGAAACTAGTTGATCGAGTTTTTGGCCACTTTGAATAGTATCTTTTGACTCTATCCAAGTTAGGTTCATTGAGTCTCATTAATAAGGATTCTAATTCTATTCTCATTAATGAACTCCCACATTTGGTTGTAACACATCATTTGTGGCCTTGTCTGAAGAAAAGGTTGTCAATTTCCTTGATCTATTTTATTTGTCATGTGAGTTGACATTAGAAGGAGTTCTTGAACACATCCATTGAATGGAATGCCTTGGAGTTTACACAACTTAATTCTCCAACATATCACAAGTACCATGTACCTCATATTTATGTTCAACACTTTTTGCTGAAATCATTATTTTTTTGGAAAAATAGGTTCAAATTTTCATTTTATAACTTTTTCATTTTCATTTTTTTGAATAAATAATTTATTATTATTTGAATCACAAGATGAATGAAATGTTACAATTCTTGAGACAATTAGAAATGCATTCAATCTTTAAACATGGAAGTCTTCTTTGTCAATTTGGTATTGGATTCCTTCAATAACTATTTGCATCCATTTAGTTAGTTAGTTAGTTAGTAAATTACCTATTAGATATATAGTTTACAAACTTGAAAAATAAAACAAAGGATATGGGATAAATTCTTTAGTTGCAACTGCAAACTAGGTTGCATTTAAAAAATTTATCCCATATGTTTTGTGTTCCATTTCCATCTTGTAAAAGTATATAATGAAGGTGTTTTGTTTTACATTTTTATACTAAAAACATATGTAATTTGGGATGAGCCAATGAAAGAGGTTTAACCCTAAAAGCTAAACCTAAAATAAAATTTCAATATTTTCATATCTATTTCCTAATTCACCTACTTGGTCCTACTTACCTTCTTTCCTACCTACTTACATTCTTACTTACCTACCTACATAGATACCTATCTAAATATTGATTTAAATGTATTTTGGCCAAAATTCGATTTACATGCCATGTGGCAATTTTTTTATTGTGCCACATGGCATGATCTAACACCATCCAAATAGATAATGAAGATCCAATATGCAGTTTTAAAACATAATTTTAAAAAAATTACACGTTGCTACATGGCACTTTGTAATGGGTTATAACATGTAATTAATTGCAAATAATGGTGAGTAGTTACAAACTTTATACGAATGGTCAATGGATGAAGGTATATATGTTGACCGTATGCATCATCCATGTAGAATGTGATGACATCATGTTAAGTCATCATTTGTGATTAGATGTTGCATGCAATTTCACTTATGCAACTAATGGAATTTTAATTGTACATCTTGGTTGTAACCTATTTTTAGTTGTAAATTGTAGTCGCAAATTGAGATTTTTTTTCTAGTGAAAAAAAAAGGTGCAATGAGGCACCCATGAAAGCTTTGTTTACAAAAGTAAGAAGCCCACTTTATGAGGGTTGTTTTGCAAGCATGTTATCAACTATGTTATTGTTGTTGAACTTGAACACAATCCATGATGTTTAAAACACTTTCATGGACGAGTTATTTTCACTCTTGAAAAATGTGTTGCCAAAAAACAATAAGATGCCATCCACATTGTATGAAACTCACAAGTTAATTAAATATTTTGGATTGATTTATGATACAATTCATGCATGTGTAAATGGGTGTGTCCTATTTTGAAGGACTTTGAAACATGTTTGTGTGTGTCCCAAATGTGATCCAAACAAGTACGTGGATGGATTAAGGGATGTCCCAAGGAAGGTGCTTAAACATTTTCCTCTAATTCCAAGGTTAATACAAATGTATAGATGCAAATCATTGGCATTATTTTTAACTTGGCAAAAAGATGGTGCAAGTTTTGATGTTTTGCTTCAAAGTGCGTTAGATTCCAAAACTTGGAAATACATAACAAAAAAGTGGCCAAAATTTGTTGTAGACCCTTGCAACATTAGGTTGGGGTTGGCACTTGATGGGGTGAACCTTTTTGGGGACCTTAACTCATGCCATTCAACATGGCCAATGGTTTTGTTGAATTATAATTTGCCACCATGACTAGTTACCAAAAGACATTTTTTCAAGTTGGCCTTAATCATTCCGGGCAAAGAGTCTTGCACATCCAACAATGTGGATGTGTATTTGGAACATTTAATTGAAAAGTTACAGCTCTTGTGGAAGTGAGTTGAAGCCTTTGATGTATATCTAAGGTCAAAGTTCACCCTAAAAACCATGTGCATTTGGAGCATACATGACTTTCTTACCCACAACCTATTTGTTGGTTGTGTGAGGAAAGGGCATGTGGGATGCTTGCCATGTGGTCTAGCTATAGAATCTTGTTATTAAAAAATACTTAAAAATTTGGTGTATTGTGGGAGTTGCAGGTACTTACTTAAGACCCATCCATATTGACATGCTCAAACAACCTTTAATGGAAAAATAAAAAATAAGGCTGCACCTATGAAAATATCTTCAAAAAATATACAATTGAATGGGTTATAGGGTGTAAATCATGTTTAGCAAGTCCACAAAACAAAGTTGGGGGCAAAACGGACCCTATACACAAACATGGAATCAAGAGGTGGAACATCATGTTTCAACTACTATACTAGAAGGTAAGTGTATATACATTGCTTTTGTGAAAATTGAAGCAACTTTATGAAATTCTAAAGTAGAAAGTTCAAAATGACTTCAATGTGGCTACAACTTGATTGTTGGAAATTCACTAGGAATTGTTAATTAGAACTACATTGGATGTGATGCATTATGAAAAAACCTACGTGAGAATGTGATAAAACAATTTGGGAAGATCTAAAAGAATGTGGTATAAGACCACATTCGTGGCTTCAACTTGATGGAACTAGGTTTATTAAACATGTAGCTTCAAATATATTATCAGATGAAAAAAACCAAATTTTCTAAATTATTCTGAACTTAAAAACACTTACACACTATGTGTTTTCATGGAGGAAGAGAGTTCACAAGGATGACGACCTCAAAGGAATCAGGTCACATAATTTTCATGTCATGATGCAAGACATATTGTCTTTGTGCATGCAACATTTGATGGCCAAAGGTTGTAGGATGGTGATCATCCGCTTAAACCATGTGTCTAAAAAATTGTGCAACAAAGTTGTGGACCCAAACACAATAGAAAATTTCAAGGAGGATGCGGCAATGACAATGGTATTGTTAGAACAACAATTTCTTCTATCCTTCTTTGACATAATGACACATCTTCTTATACACCTAATTGAAGAACTAAAGATTTGCGGTACAGTGTACACACGTTAGATCTATTTAGTGGAATGTTACATGAAAACATTATAGGGATATGTGTGAAACAAAGCAAGGCCCAAGGGGAGTATGGTAGAAGGACATGCAATAGAAGAGGCATTAGGTTTCTACACTGAATATTTGCAAGACTTTACAACCACAAAGCAAAAGGTATGGGATGATAAAGAAGAGCCTTGCATGTATGATGAAGTTTTTGAATGCAATGGGCATACATGAGTATTGACAACAAACTTTGAGATATGATGCACTCCTTTGTGCTTCAAAATGCAGAGTTGATGGCTCCATGGCATTTGTAATTTGACATTTACATTCTTTACCCAAAATTTTCATTAATTTTTCTAAAATTACTTTAGGAAGCATTTGAAATCATTTATCTCATTTAGAATTATATGTTCAATGCAAAGTAATTCATTGAACATTATGATGGCAAGAAATACAAGGCAAAAGTGGATTTATGAAACCAAGAAAGGTAATCATTTAAAAACCATGTGGGGCAACATCGAGCAAATGCTCAAGTACTATTCCTAAACCACCTTTGACAAGTAGCCTTTTTTCCAACATGGATTAGGATTGTTGTAACCTCTACTATAAAAAAAGGGTGAAGTTATTGACAAAGACACCATTCATACGTCAATGCCATCCACATTAAAAGCTACAGCATATCGAACAATGTATGCATTCAAAAATCACATCCATGTATGTAGTGTTAAAAAACATTTGACAACAAATGACAATTGTGTGGTTGATATATTTGAACAAGAATGCATATCTAGACCCAACGATCTCAAACCAATTTTTGTAAAATTGGAATATGTAAGGTGGGTGGATAAAATTTTGGAGTTAAATAGCAGTGTATTGAACATAGTCGTGCTTTTCAATAATTGGGTCAAAATAATTTATGTTGGTAGCAGTACAACCATTAAAAGAGATGAGTACGATTATACATTGGTCAATTTCAAGTCCCTTATTCCTATTTCAAACACATCATTTGTTTTCCTTATACATATATAACAAGTATTTTTTTCTAAAGACCCCAAGGAAAAGGGATGAAAGGTGATTTTACAAATGGATCCATGGTGGAGATGTGTGATTGGAAGTGTTGAAACAAATCCCATAGATTTAGACATGTCCAAATTTGACAATGCATATACATACATAGGTTTACAAGCTCTAGTTTTTGTTCCAAAATCAGTTTAGAGAACAATTCTTGTAGGAGGGGTTACTATCACATCAATAGATTTGGTTGTTGATGGTGTTGCTAGAATGGTAGATAGTAATGCAAATAGTTTAAATGAATGTGATTAGTCTAGTAGTTCAAATAATGATGGTAATTAATTAGTTCAGGCCCATGATTTACATTGGTTTACATTACAATTATTGATATTAATTACTAATTAGCTTTTATAACCATATGTCCCAAAGCTTATATCTTCAACTTCATTTTAGTTGGGCTTGTTTATATTATGATCATAGACATTCAAGTCTTGTATGGTAAATTGTTCAATATTGTTGTCAGTTTTTAATACTTTATGAAATTCCAAGTTTTTAATCCTTGTAAAATTTTAATTTTATTCTAAAGTGTAAACTTTGTGTTGTTCAAATGCCCAAGTTTTGTTTTCAAGCTCAAGTTCTATTTTGGTTCTACAATGTATAACTTTAGATGATGTGTGTTGACATATAAATGTTCAAATTTTGATTATATTTTTTTTTGTACGTGAAATGTTAATTATGCACATTGGTTACATAGGTGCAAAATTACATTGGTAGATTGTTTTTACCCACTTTTCCAGTGGTTGGCCATTATGTTTATCCCTTACCCCTTCTTTAAATCTATTTACATATATAAGCAAATTATGTTTGCATGTTTGTAGACCCAAAATAAATAAATAAATAAATAAATATAGTTGGCATACTGAAACACCTAAAATAACACTCAATATGATTAAAAAGTGACACGTTTAACACGTATATGTCACATCACATTAGTAGTGATACAAATTAATCATTATAGTAAAGCCACCCATTCCATTTTGGCATCATCTAGTCCACGTTGCAATGGTGGTGTTTGATTCGTCAGTAAGTGTTTTGGGAAATTGTCCATGTTATAGTGGTAGTGTCCAAATTCCTAATAAATGTTAAATAAACTTAGTCATATCATACACTACTATTTAAGGAAAGTGGTAAAATGAACAAACAAGTAGTATCTTTTATCATTTTGGACTAATACTTTTGTCACCCTAGTCATCTTAATCACAAAACTAGGGGTGAAAAGGACATAGTTTTGTAATAATGATACATAATCATCAAAACAATAAACATTTTTCAATTATATGGACCTTATGTTTTACTTCATGAAAGTTGGAGAAGTTATTGGAATTCAAGTTGCATAGGTACTTGAATTCCTCTACAAAGCTTCTAAGCTCATGAAAATTAAAATCACTTTTAGCTTGAAACTCTAACTATTGTTGCAAATCATTAATTGTTCTTATGAGTTATTTACTTCATTTAATCATTTGATTTTCCATAAATCATGACCACGTTAAATGAACATATCAATACAAAAGACAACAAGCTTACAACTAAGGGAGGATGATAAAGACTTCATATCAATTTGCCCTTCTTGAGTCCTAAATACATAATGTTATATAATCATTTCTTGGAGGTGGTCATCATTTTGATGTGTTTATTTCATATTTGTGTCAAAGGCAAGCCACAAAGCATCCAAGTTAAGTTTAGTTTAAAATATGGAAGATTATTCACCTAAAGTAGCCCAATCAAAAATGTCATAAAGAAGTCAATTAGATTTTGGATGACTAATAATGACATATTAAACATGACACCTAGAGCATGTACAACATCAAACTTTCATGTCAAAAATAATGAACTCTCAAAAGCAATCACATAATGGGAACTAATAATAATGTAATGTATTTTTTATATATTGGCTATAGATGGATGCTACTTGATTAGGGGGTGGGGAATGCCACCTGAAATCACTAAACATTTTGGAAATTGGTAACTTTGTCCAAATGTTGTTAAATTGTTGAAGATTTGCACATGTTTCATAATAACCTCCATTTTTTCAAGTTTTGAAAAAGGTAGAAATAACAATAATAGAAAAGCTAATCCTTAAGGAAAAAATTGAAAGCATGCCACTAATGCAAAGAAAATTAATTTTAATAATGAAAAATAGTGTAGTCTTGATAGCTACCTAACCTAGATTAGACTAAGATAAGGTAAGCAACCTATCTTAACTAGACTAAATTAAGATAGGCAACCTATCTTAACTAAACTAAATTAGGATAGGCAACCTATCCTAGACTAAGTTAGGTTAAGTAGGTAGGATCCTAGATTTCTTTTTGTTCATGGTCATAAACCTTTTTTACTAGTTCATCCCAAATGGCACATGCACTTTGAATGTGACCTATAGTGCATACCATGAATAGTCCATTATTTCATTATAGGAATAAATTTTAACAGAAGGGAAACACAACATTATGTAACATTATTACATCCTTTTTCTTGTGCACAAAAACACCATCACATATTCACACAATAAAATACCTATTTTTAACCTATTTAATTATTACCTATTGCTTAGCCTATTTCACCTTAAGCTATTTAAAGTTATTCTTGGTCATTTTAGGTTATTCCACCCTATAATATTTTCATTTATTTTAAGTTATTATGACCAGTTAAATTATTTTATTTTGTGTACAACACATTTTAACAAAAAAACAAAATGAAAAAATTATAATGTGTAAAAACCTTATCTATAAATAGTTATGTACATTGAATGGTGCTTAATTCTAGATAATATAGAATACAAATTCAAACCACCAAATCCAATAATCCCATTTGCTTGCAAAAATAATGTTCATTCTTAAACACGACCTTATTATGCTGAAATTGAAAATGATGATTCATTTTTACCTTTTTTAGTGGTCCTTTAAAATTTTCACAAACATAGCAAATTTTATTATACATTGAATTATTTGTTCACTTAAGATCATTACAAAAAAAAGTAGACCACTAAATCTAGTAATTTCATTAAACATAACACATTTTTTTCACATTTAAACACATGTACATTTGTAACTATAATTTATAGTAACAATTCAAGTTTAGTAAGATGCCACGTGGTGTTTAATCGCTTATGAATCACATTACCTAATTGTAAAAACAACTAAATTTTCATCTATCATTGGATGGCAATAGTTGTTGAATGATATGAGTACAATTTGCATCTTCATTTTCTTCCAAACTAGTAATGCAAATCATAATCACATATGCAATTTTAAAATATTTTCTAATTGCATATGTAACTACAAGTTATTTTCCCATGTTCTACAGATGATACTCGCATTAACAATTGTTATAATGATTGATTTGGACACAAGTTGCAAACACATGAGGTAGTATGGACAAGATTCCTTATAGTGAACATAGGTATTAAAATTTTGAAGAGCTCTACTTTAAGGTTTCAAAAATGTAGTTCCCCACAAGTGTTTATTACAAAAGTTTTTTTAATGAAAATACCTTTCAACCCTCCCACTTGTTAACCTTCAATTTCTTATTCTATTGGTTATATGGATGCAAATGCAATAACATGTAAGAGTGTACAAGTGTAACCACAATTTAATTTTACATGCTTTAATGTATAAAATCCATTAATGTCTTTAAATTATGTTCAATCATTATGATATGTTTTTGAAATATTCAAGAAATAATTTGAAATGAATCCAAGGAATATAAAATATGTAAAATAAATTTTAAAATGATGTAATCAATATTTTATTACTATTGCATAATCACAAATTACCACCTCTTGAAATGTTTGAAAATATGTTTAAAAGCTTGAAGAGAAATAATGAAGTAGAGATTATATATATATATATATATATATATAAGTAAAGGATTGAAATCTTTGAACTAACATTAGTTTTATGACTCCATATATCATTGCATTCGTAGTTGTATGTGGTCATGCCAAACACATGACTACATATATGATTGGACATGACACATGGCTTCTACCTAACCTAACTTAAACTACCTAGTGTTGACCTACCTACCCACCTTGCCCTACCTAGGCTAGCCCTAGGTTATGTTAACCCCCTAGGCATGAATATAGGTTCATGTATAAGGACTTGAACCCCGCACTTTCATGATGAGAAACCAAGTCCTTAACTAGTGCACCAAATTCATAAGATGTTCAAATTTTGTCAAAGTATTATTATGAACATGTGTGTATTTCACACCTTCTTATATATTATTAATTATGTAGGAAGGCAAGTAATATATAGGCATGTAAATAGGATGTAAGTAAGTAATTATCTACCATTTAATGACCTATTACCATATAGGTCTATGTTGACTAATGTTTAGCTTAACTTAACTACCTACCTAACCTAACCTAACCTGACCAACTAAGTACAAGTTCTTTTTTTGTGAATGATAATCAAGATGTTGATATTGAACATGCAAAGATTATGCATTGCATCTTGTGCCATTATGGTCTAGTCAATGTATCATATACAATAACATAAACAAGAAAGGGATTAATTTCATATTATAAAACAAATTTGGAATAACATTTCTAAAAATACATGTTGATGTAAACCATGTGCCTTTGTTGCAAAATGGTTTGAAGAATAAATGAATAATTTAATGCAATGAAAAGAGGAAAAACAACCAACAAAAAATTAAACAAAATGTGTTTGGGGGATCTATCTCAAAAACAATTGTTGTGAAAGGTTCCTTTAAAAAGGATGATGTGTAATAGAAAGAGCCCCTTGAAGACCTAGGTTTTTTTATTGTGAAAAACAATTTGCCAATCAAATTTGTGGAAAGTGTTTGATTTAAATATCTAGCCTTTCACTTATGTCCAAGGATTTTTTCCATTATAGAAGGCATCTTTCACACAAAATATTACCAAAGTTGGTAGAAAAATCTAAAGAGTTATGTTTTTCTAGCGCTAGAAAAATATCATTATGCAACTACTAGTTTTGATATATGGATGTCCAAAGGGGCATATGATGTGTTTGTTTTGGTCATTAACTTTTTGGGAAGTGATTGGAAACCAAAACATGTTAGTATTAGCCTATTTAAAGCTATAGAAACTATCTAAAACATGTCCTAGTTCAAAGTTTGATAGACTTGTTAAACAAGTATGGCATAAAAAATAAAAATCATTATTTATGATAAAAATGAAGGGTCTAACCTCAATGCAATGACTAGTGAAATCAATTGTGAGTTGTGAATCTCTTGGTTTACAGGAAAGTTTTTTGTGAATTTAGTTTGGTCATGTTTTTTTCCAAATCATGTCAATATGACACAACATATGAAAAAATGTGCAAAAGTTTGAAACATGTTTCTATTGAGTCTACATAAGCAAATTTGTACAAATGTATCACTTGGCCCAATTTTTTTGGAAAAGGAAAGTAAGAATGAAACAAAGCGTATGTTGAAGCTAGAATTCACCCAAGGAAGCTAAATGCCTAATGACAGCAAGGTAGTGAATTTTTTTTATTTTAGATTTTTTTCAATTTTAGAACTTTTGTTTTTGATCATATAATATTAAACATTAAACTAATTGTTGTTATTGTTTTGTGAGTTTATTAGCAAAATAATCATGTTTCAAAAGATATTATAGTTTTGGGTAGTTATTTTGTTTTATTACAATATCAAAACTATTATGAAGGCTATTAGATGAATGCCACCTCCTCTAACATGGCACATCTTTGAAATTATTATGAATTGCATTTTTCATTATCATTGTTTGAGTTTTAAATTAGTCCCATGGACATTAGTTGCTTAATGATACATTACATTTTGCAATTTCCATGAATTTAAAACCTAAGGGTGAAAATGAAATTTGCCCCTTTTTTATAACTTAATGAAAGATTATTCATGTATTGTTGATCGGTTCATTTTACTAGTTTTTATAACATTAAAGGGAATTTTGTGAAATATTGGATTTTTTCATTTCATTCTTAAGGAAATATTATGAAAAAAAAAATTCTTACAACATGCTTTCCTTGATGTTCAACCTTAGATTTAAAAGCTTTCTTATAATATTTTTATTTGTTGAAAGGGAACAAGGCGTTGTTATTGTTCAAGAGTATGATAGGAAGTCTTTGTATCCTATGATCCTAAAATGCCACCAACATTTTCATCCCTTGATAGAATTTCAAAGGAGTGTTGTCAACTAGAATATCTTTATCATGATTATAGTTTGGATATTTTGAAGAGATTGCAAGTTTAAATGATCCAACAAAAGAGCTTATCACAAGGAATTGTTGAGTTTTAAACAATATCGAATGAATGTGTAAATATTTGTTTAATTTAATAAAATTCATTGAAATGGATGAAGATCTAAAAGAAAAGTAAAAAAACATTTGAAAGTGATTTTGAGAAAGATGAAAATATTAAATTATGAAAATATTAAAATATAAATGTTTACACCTATCAATTTCATTAGAAATTTTTTTTAATTTTTTACTTTTATTTTTTGATTTCAAAAAATCATAATTAATTTGTGAAAAGAGTCTAAAAATAATTGATTGTTCTCAAATTTATGAAAATTGACATTTTGAAAACCAACCTAATTAATTATAATAATCTAAATTGATATCCTTCACCAATATCTGAAAAAATATTTTTTTTAATAGAGAATTGAATTTTTAAAAAAATCCTTTGTGAAAACCATATCTAATGGGTATCCTTAAAAAATGATTCCTACCCAACATTAGTCATTATGTTATAACATGGCAACCAACCTGAAGACATTGCCCAACGAAAACTCAATTAAAAAAATTATTATGATACTTAGGAAGTAACCGCCCAATATCATAAACCCTAAACCCTAAAAAACTAATACGAGCATTTCAAAACGTGAAATGCGTACATGGGCCTTCTTGTGTACATTGGGGTTAATTTTGGAAGTTTAGACCAAATTTATTTATATCGGAAATTATTAAAATTAATTAATTTTTAAAAAATATTTACTTAATGACTAAATGATTGATAATTAATTTTTGAGTTATTTATTTATTTATTTATTTATTTATAAAAACCTGCTATTTGCTTTGCCCTCTATTGGCATTGAAGAAATTCCACATTAAAGAAAGAGAAAGAAAATTGAGGGGATGTGATTCCGCCACATCAGCATCTACATGGACAAAAAGGAGAGCTTAGTGTGTGGGCAGTGATGAGCTCGAACTTTTTGGTCGACGTGTTGCAATAGAACACGACCACTTTGAGTCCCGTTCACACCGGAACGGTTGTGGAAAAGAAAGAAGCCTCCAGAAACCCCTAAAACCCCTTCTCCAAGTCTTCTCTCGCAGGCTTCTTCTTCGCCGCTTGCGCGCACGCCGATTCCCTCAAGATCCCACTCTCCATCTTTATCCATCGCTCGCTCACTCACTCAATCACTCACTCTCTGTCTCTCTCTGTCTCCCCTTCTCTCTCTTTTGTTTGCTTTTTATGCGCATTTGTGGCTTTGTGTGAGATCAGAAGCGAAGGGAGAGACAGGCCAGAGAGAAGTTGTGATGGCGAGGGTGGGGATGTTGGCAGCCCGGCTGCTGAAAAATAACGCGAGATGTCACGGTTCATACCTTATTTCACATGTATGTACCCTCGTATCCATACTTGTTTCTTCGTCTTTTTTTTTCTTCCGGGTGGGCCGGGGGAGGGGTTGTGTGGAAGACGCTGTTTTAGGAGGAGAGTTGTCAATGTTTTTGTTTCTTCTTTTAGGAGTCGGAGATGGTCATTTCTGTACTTTGTTCAAGAATCTACTCGTGGTTATGTTTATGAAAGGCCTTAAACCCCTGCCGCCTTGTGGGAAGGAATAATGGCAAAGAGAAGGAGAGAGAAAAAGCTAATTGGAATAATGGAGTTCTGCCTGGTAGGGTTTATGGTACAAGAAACAAGTACATGACAATCCCGTGTAGATCGGAAAATGTTTGATTGGCATGCAACCTTTAGTGTTGTGTGATGTCTGTCAAGAAACATTTTTTTCTTTTCTTTATTGGTCGATTTCTGGTGTTAGGACATCATAGTCCCTAGCCCTCCAGGGCCCAAGGTTGTCACAGATAAGACTTTGAGTAAGTGGCAGAAGAAGGAATATTTATTTGGAATATACATAATACCATATTGAAT
>Ga0209208_10008996_pt1 | contig 13196 bp, 12 predicted proteins | sample S1TSphfallax_3_FD_187694 | JGI IMG/M metagenome (GOLD analysis project Ga0209208, IMG submission 187694) | Host-associated microbial communities from peat moss isolated from Minnesota, USA - S1T2_Fd - Sphagnum fallax MG (SPAdes) (version 2) | ecosystem: Host-associated > Plants > Peat moss >...
ACTTTCAGCTTCGCCTTCTCATATGTCTGTGCAGAAGCTTTCCTCTTATGCACCTGCATCGCCTGTTGCAAATTCACCCCAAAAAAAGAAAAGACAAAGAATGCAGTCAGCGACAACCTCAACAAAATCTGATATCATAGGGAAACTATAGAACTCTATATCGAGAAGGGAAAAAAAAACCTCGTTGATACATAGCTTGCGAAGTAGACCGTGAAAGCACCCGAGGGGGGGAACAAAAATACTTGTTGATGCATAGCATGTGAAGTAGATCGTGAAAACACGGAAAAAAAACATAAGACTTGTCGATACATAGCTTGTGAAGTAGATAAGGAAAAAAAAGGAAGAAAACAAAACTTCTCACTACATAGATTGTGAAAACAACGGAAAAACAAGAAGGACGTAATTATTATTTCATGCTGTCTGGAAGAAGAAAACAGAAATTGTAAAAGAGCGTGCGACATAGATAGAGAAACAAGGGAAAATAAGGACGCATTTATCTATTATTTCATGCTTCTGTCTCGAAAAAAACAGACATTTGTTAATACGAAGCTTGTGACATAGATAGTGAAAACGAAGGAAAAATAAGGACGGAAGTATCTATTATTTCATGCTGCTACAAAACAGAAATTGTCGATACAGAGCTTGCGAAGAAGATAGTGGAAAACAAGGAAAAATACAAAGTACACAAGTATTATTGTTTCATTCTGTCTCAAAAGAAAACAGAGATTGTAGATACATAGCTTGCGAAGTAGATAATGAAAAAAAATGGAAAAAGAACAATGATTCAAGTATTGTTATTTCATGCTGTCTCGAAACAAAATTAAAAACAAAACAGGAAAAAAAATTGTGGATACAGAGCTTGCCAAAATAGATAGTGAAAAGAACACCGACCGCGAAGAAGTCGCTCTCCATTTGCTATTTGTCAAGGTCCCACAGATTCATGTGAATCTCCAGCTTTTGCTTCAGAATCTCATTCTCTTCTTGCAGGAATTCATTCTGAACGTGGTTTTTGTTGTTGTAACAACGGCGCAACTCCTACTCCGCCATTTCCGAAACCCTGCTCCTATGTTCACAATTACACCACATTAGAACATCCTGAAGCGCTCGACGAGAACAACACTCCCAACGGAGGAGTTCGAGAGACACACACGAGAAGAGCAACAAGAGACGCTAGCATGTTGAACTTAGGAATTTTATATAATTTATATGGAACAATATAAATGCAATCTTTTATTGATTTGCTACGAATCAATGTCAAAACAATGTTATTAGTTGTTTTAACACTTATCAAATGCAAAATTTGATTTAGATTGAATCAATGTTTGTTATTTGTCCATTTGATATTGCAGCATTTCATAGGATTGTACTAATGTTGTGACAATGAGTACCATTGTTTTAACATTTTTAATGTGTTGATTTTATGTGATATGCAACAACATTGAAAATTCACTTTTATGAAGGTTGTAACAATGACAATTCAATAGCTAATCAATTTGTGTTGACTCAGCATTGATAAAATCTTATTCATTGAATGTGTGTTGAAAAAATGTAAATTATGTCAAAACAATCTCAATGCTAACTCAATACATATTGTTATGATGTCATCAACATATTGTATGAATTACCATATCAGTATTGAATATTCAACATATAGTCATCAATTTGATGATTTATTAATGTATGTTGTGCCAATGTTGGTCATATTTTTTTCATTGGACTAATATTAATAAGATGTCAAATGTTTTACTATTATATCAATGCCATTTCAAGACATGTTGTTACAATGTCACCTTAACATCATATCAATGATTGTATCAACATTGAACATTGAACATATTGTTAAGGTGTTGTAAAAACATTCGTACAAAGAGGGGGCAAGTTTGTGATGAAGGATTTTTTTTGGTTGCCTTATTCAACTTCTTGAAATCTACACAAATTTTTTGTTTTCCATTTTTTTTAGGCAATACCACTATAGGTGACAACCATGTAGCCTCCTCTACTTGTTGAATGAATTTTGTTGCTAATAGTTTGTCAATATTTTTTTTTCAATTACAAAATAGTTGAAATTCAATTGTACCGTGCTTGATGTGCTAGTGGGATTGAGGTGTCTAACTCAATTTTGTGTTGAATCAGCTTTGGAGGTATGCCTTTCAAATCCTTGTAAGTTCAAGCAAACACATTTTTGAACTCCTTGAGTAAGGTCTAAAGCTTTTCAGTTGTCTCCTTTATTAATTTTGCATTAACTTTGATGCACTATGGATTTACCTCTATGCTAAAATTTAACTTAACAAATTATTGTTCCTCAACTAAGGCTTAACATGCTATCTAAATATTATGTACCAAAATTTTGGCTAGTGTTTGGTCCACTTCAATATCAGCTTGGCTATGATGATAGTAAGTTTCTAGATAGACCTTATCTCCTAATGATGTCTCTGGTACCGGTGTAACATTAAATTTTGTTGTTTTTATTATTGAAGCCATTACTTTTGCAGCTCCTTGATCTAAATATCCCTTATTCTAGTTTAAATTATACATTGATTTTGATCTCTATAATTCCAACATTCAACAATGAAATTGTTTCATTTGAAATAGTGATTATGCCAATTGAGAACAATTTTGGTTCTATCTCAAAGATTAAATTTTCCTCATTTGTTAGACCTTCCATCAAGTCATAACAAATAAATATTTGGGGCTTTTTGGTTTCTACTCCTAGTTTTTTGTTAACTAATATTGTTTTAAATGTTCCATTGCCTTGAACAATAATCACATTGTTCCCCAGTCATGTGTAACCTTTGCATCTCTGAGCCAAGGTCTTTGCAGCAATAACTTTTAGTTGTTGCTAGAAATAGCTAGAATCTATCACACTATTTTGCAAAACAATAAATGTGGCTAAATACGGTATGCCATGTACCTAAATCTTCAATTTTTTTTTGATTCCTAAAAGTTTGGTCATACTCTATTTACCAATTTGAAGTGGTATCACTAGAAGAAAAAGCCCATTTTTTGACTTGTATTAGGCGACTAAAAGTGTCTTTTGCGACTATTTTTGATCAAAAATAGTCGCAAAAGACACTTTTAGTCGCCTAATACAAGTCAAAAAATGGGCTTTTTCTTCTAGTGTATGGGGCTAGTTTTGGTTTGGGTAAACCTAATTTTGTCTTGAGGTTTTTTATCATGATGTTTGCACTTGCTCCTCCGTCTAACAAAACATCTTTAATAGTGTTATTCCCAACTTATACTTGTATAATTGCCATTTAGTTATCTACTTCTATAGTTGTAGTGTCAACTTAAAAATGTATCTCAATCACTGTGGCTACATTAGGCTTTTTTCACTTTAATAATTATTTTTGTTTTTTTGGCTTCAATTTATGCCACATATATTTCTTAAAATTTGGGGCTATCTTCAGCAATTGACTTAATATTAGGATATAGGTGGTTTCCAACATCTGTTTATTATTTTTTTGGAATATATGTTCCATAGACATAACTCTATTGTTAGGAATAGCAAACAGATTTTGTGGTACAATTGGTTTTGTGGATACCTCAGTCTCTAGTAATCATGCCCAACTTGTACTCCATTGTGCTCTCTCCTTTTGATTCAAACTTTCTAGTGGGTCTTTTTTTTTCATCTCTTATATAGTCTTGACAAAAAATTGATGTAGTCTCTACTCCTCTTCCCAGTTTGACGTGCTCCCAAGCTCCTTGATAGACTCAAATGTGAGTTTGAAATGAAAACAACGAAAGAATAAAGAGTTGGGGACACGTTCCCTGGCTCGTAGCACTTTTGGGGTAGAGGGGTGTGCTAGAGCTCTGGGATGGGACTAGAAAAAATGACAAGCACTTAATCACTCACATGGACCTACACAAAACCAAACAAGTTGGTTAGTGCATAATTGGAGCACTTTTGGTGTTAGGACGAGCCATGGGCAAACTCAGACTCACAAGACTCACCACGACCCGGACTTGGGGGAAGCCACCACCTTCCCCCTTATAGTGTACTATGTGTCTTTCCATGAGGCCCACATCCAAATGACATTTTATCCCGGGACTCCCACATGAGAATCCCAAAATTCCCAAAGTTGGGACTTTCGTGACTTTGAGGCCCCATAACTTTATGTAAAGACCTTCGATTTAGATGAGGTTTGAAGTAAAGTTATAGCCCTTGTTGAGAGCTTTCCAAACAATATGTTGCACGCCGCCTTCACATAAGGAAATTAGGTCAATTCCCAGCTTTTAATGGTCGAGAGTCAAACTGTCAATTTGACTCTCGACCTTTCTTTTGGCCATAACTTGTGTTTTAAATGTTCAAATGGGTCATGCAAGCCCATTTTAGACATCTAGGTTTCATTAATTTTCAATGATATAAAGAACTCTTCAATCCATTGGGTTTTTACCCATGAAATAGCTCTATGAAGATTCGGGGGTCCACTAGGACTCCAAACTCCCAAAGTGGAAGCTCCTTTGGGAGTGTGAAGGTTCATTCCCTCACACTTTCCTTCATTCTCGAGCTTCCTCTTGGCCCATAACCTTGCAAGCCCTTGCCTTGGTCGTGAGCCCAAGGTTAAGGTTGTGACACAATTAGCAATAGACTTATTCTTATTTAAGTATTTGTCCTTGAACATTTGTTCTTCAATAACCTTGCTCCTAATGATGGCCATACATCCACTACATGAATTGAAGGATTGACAACCTTAGGCTCCACCACATATGGTTTCTTTGTAATCTTAACTCCTTTGTTCTTAAGCATATTATGCATGTCATTGAATCTAGGACGGTCTATAATTTTGGTCCAGTGTCATCGCAAATATGATAGGAATACTTCATAGGTTTATGTACTTTGATCTGCTAAGTGGTAACCTTAAAAACTACATGATTAGACTCTTCTTTTCTTTTGATTCTACATGTTTCAACATTATTATTTGTCATGTGACAATTTGTATAATACATTTTTGTTTTCTTTGTGACTATCCAAGGTTTTAAAGCTAGTATTGTCTTATTATTTTGTGGTAGTAATAGATTGTTTATTGCTTCAATTTCAAAAATTCCTTCTTCATAAACCAAAGTTATTTTCTTATGTTGTCACAAAGTTTTTCTCTTCATGCTTATTGTTGCTACATGCAGATATGGTTGTAATCTAGAGTTGAAGACAAAAGTTTAAAAAATTATCTATTGTCTTCTGTTGAAAGCTATTAGCTAACTTCAATAATCTCTTATAATAAACCTCCACCCTTTCATTTTTCTCCTACTTCATGTTCTTCAACTATAAATAGACTTGATATAGTTTTGTAGTTCATAATTCTAAACTATTTTGAACCATTTATAGAAAGTTAATTGCAATTTTACAAAAGCACAATTTGGGTAGTCTCCCATGTAATTGTTACGCCAATTAAATACAATGTTTCTAAGGGTAAAACTAAATAGATTAACAATTTCTACATCTTTTGTTTCACCATTTGTTCTAATGCTTCAAAAACTTTGACACGAACATCTGGGTCAGAATCCTTCACATATTTAAGGTAGTTAAGTGGTTAACAATAAGGCATGTTTGGTGGTAATGGTCATCTATGTGGATTCACCATTAGTCATCCAAAATATCATGAAGGTCCTGGTGGTCTTGATCTTCCTCCTCCTGGATTTAATGGATGTCCAATAAAAATCTTGTCCACCTTTTTAGGCATCTCTATATTCATATTCACAAGGTTTATTCCCCTTGGAGTCTATGGCCTTAACCTCATACTGGCAATGGTATGGGCTGGTGCTGTGGTAAATGGAACTTCAATAACTATAACCTTAGAGTGGGGCATTGCCACGTAATATAATGGTACAAATCTTACTAATTCCAGTTTGAAATTAAAAGTTCCTACATAGGTAACTCCAACATTGTTGTGATGGAATAGATTTGGTGCAAAAACTACAAAAATTGGTGCTACATCTCCCACAATTTGAACTCTCATTTCCATTTTCTTGTTTCTCCATATGTATTCTATGAGTCTATCTGGAATTTTGACCCTCTCATGGTACAAATCTTCTAACTCAAAATCTCCATGGTCCACTACTCTTGTAGGTTTTGGATTCAAATTCTAGAAATGTTTAGTAAATCTTTACCTCACATTATTTTCAATAAATGGACATTCATTGATCTAATGTCCAATTTGATGGCAATATGTGCAACATGCAGGGTTAGGTCTTGGAACTCTATTCACAATATGAATTCCTATGCTTCAATCCCTTGGGACTCCTCTAACAATGTTTCCACTTTGCTAATTAATTCTAGGTTCACTATACCTTGTTTTGACATCCACAAGTACACCTTCTACTATTGTTGGTTTTTCTTTTGGTAAAATTATAGTGACAAATACTAGTTCAATTCCTCTGGACATTCCGATGCCCTAAGTTGTGGCTTCTTGCTCAACCACATAATGAATATGAGGTTCAAAGTTATGAGCTTTTTCATCAAGCTTTTCATCCTCATGTTCTTTTTCATAGTAAAAAAGTAAAGCAAATTTGTACCTTCGTACTACTTCCTCCCCTTCTAACATGTTGAATCTTTATTCTTCTCCATCAATTAGAGCATTAGAGTCATGTTGCTACATTAGACCTATTGAATCTAGCATAACTTTCTATTGAGGTCTAGATTCCCAACTTCTTCATTTAACGTAACCTGTGAATCTACATTTTCAACATGACATTCTTCTTTCATGGAATTTTGTTATAGATTACTGGTGCGCTTTTGTGCTTCACTAGTTCGCACTTCATGAGAAATTATCAATGTTGCCTAAAGCATTCTATGGCCTACATGTCTCTCTTCTGTCCATAGATGTTTCTATTCTGATTGAAAAATTCTTCTAGGTGTTAAAAATTGTTGATCTACTTGATCTACACTCCAACTCCTATTTATGGTAGTGTTATTTTCCACTTGTTCATGTATTATAACTTGATATAATTATCTCCTTAAACTTCTAGTTATAATTCTATTTACAATCTCTCCACATTCTAACTCAAATATGAACAAACTTCTACATTAAAACAAAATCCTCACAATTAGCTATTCTTCTTAGATATGCTTCCTAAACAAAAATTTATGATCAAGATTTGAAAAAAATGAAAATCAAATTTCACTATCACCTAAAATAATACTATGGTTAATTCAAATTCAAATGGTGATGAAAACTATGTAAATTAGCGATTAAATCCTAGGAAAGTAATTAAGTAATAAGTATTTATTAACTAATTATTTATAATAAATAATTATTCCCTTAACAGTGGCAGTCTTCTAAGTGACTCTTGATTAGGTGATCTCGCTCTTGGCAATCCTTCATTAAGTGAACCTCCAAGCAATTATTCACTTGACTATGGATATGAATTAGTCCTTCTAGGCTATTGGATAGGAACACCATTACCATATATAGGTAGTCTAGTGGTAACAAGTACATTAACATGTAGAGTTGTTGTCGTTTTTTATTGAATAGGTACACCTCTCGCGATGAAAACCGATTGTTCTAGTCTAGAAGTTGGAACTTTGACAAGATATTGGTTCTGTACCAATTACTCAACAAGTGGAACTGGTTATAATTTAGTAACATTGGCTACATATCCCTTCTTTTTTCCAACAATCAATGGATCAAGTCCCTTAATTCTTAATAGAGTACATATTAGATTCCATAAGTAAAAAAATGGAATTGAATTATACCACATCAGGTACGGTACAATTCTAGGTTGCCCTGCTATCAATGGTGTAATAAGTTGTGGCGAACCTAAACGTTGACTAACCAATATTGGGTTGGTAACCAAACTTGATTATGGTCGAATTTGTTGCATAGGTACACCAACATGTGTCCTTAGTGTGTTCGATACCATAGGCTGTAAAGAAGTTATGAATTCTTCTCTCATCAATCTTTTCAATTTTTCATCCACAAAGGGACAATTCTTGAACTCGTATCCAACCTATTAACAATATGCACATGTTAATAGGTTAATGCAACTTCAACATTGGGTTGGTTGGTTGTAACCAATATACTTTGCTAAACAAGTGGTCATTCAACAATTCCCATGATAGGTACACTTGGCCAAACAGTTTGATGAAGTGGTTGTGTTTATTGAACAACAATAAAGGTTGTGACTACTTCTAACGGTTATACAAGCTATTGAGAACCAGATCTACGTGAAGGTCTTTGCTCCAAGTTATGTAGTTGTTCCAACTGGGTTAACAGTTAGTTACATTCCAATTTTGAATTTGTTGTGGTTGGATTCAAAATAAGAATTGGTTCAATGTATAAAACCAACAACCGATGTTGATCAAGAGGGCACAATAGTTCTAGGAATGTAATAATTAGGTGTTGCAAATTGCCATCTCTATCCTATAGAGGTTACCTCATCAACATGTCGAACAAGTTTGATGTTTTGTCAACCTAGTTGTGCATTTGACCTCCGTTGTTGGGATGATTACTAGGGTGTCAAAATTCGACCAGTTGAAGGTACTTGTGGTTCCCTTCTTTCCTCCTACTTTGCTAGTAATTTAATGAAAAGGTATGTTCGTTGTCACAGGTTGTTGAAGCTCATTGCTAGGAGCTTCAACTGGTTGTATTCCCTTGACTTGAGAATACGGTTATTCTTGCAGTTAAACCACTTCATAAACAAGTTGTTATAGTGCTTCTAATTATAATTGCCTTCTAAGGTCCCTTGTGACTACTCTTGACATCTCATAAAAATCTTTATTTCATATTTCTTTTAGTCAATAGGTTGTTAAGAAAAATCAAGGATCAACATGCAAATCCTAGAAAATCCTTAATAGTTTATAAAGAAAAACAAAAAATATGAACACAAAAATATCCGTAAAAAACTATTGAAATTTAATACAAATCCAAACCCAAAATATTAGAACAAAAAAATTGTTGAAAACTAAAGATTGTAATTTTTTTCTTCACACTTTTGTTCCACTACGTGGTCACCAAATGTTAAGGGTGTTTTTTGTCCTTTTAGATTTACATACTCTCTTCCAATTTGTAATTCAAATTACTAAACTTAATAATGGGTTTCTCCAAATTTGAAATATTAAAACACAAGAAGCATTATAATCTCTTGTTTATTCATCAAGAACAACTATTTTAAATCTTGCATTCCAAAAAATGGAAAGGAAAAGCTTCAAAACAAAATCAAAGTAAAATTATTTTAGAATTCCAAAAAATTTCTAGGAGTTATAAAAATAATAAAGATCCTCACATCCAACTCTAAGTCCTCCTATTTATACCAACTCATAGTGTTGTTTCAATTTAAAACATTCACTAGCCAATATAAACCCATTAATGATCTCATTTTGAGCCACAATTCATTTTGAACTTTGCTTAAATGTGATTCTAGAACAAAATCAACAACTATTGAATCTATTAGCACCTTTTGCTTAACAAATCTCTTGGAAAGAGGTCCAAGATAGAAATGCAATTCCTTATAAATGGATTGCAAAATTTTAGTAATAACCCTCGTTAACTCTCGATTTGGCACCACATCCTTTAAAGGTTTTAAAGTTGTATCAAAGGCATTTGCAACCTCTTTAAATGCACGTCCTTTTGCCCTATATTGGCATTGCCTTTCTATATTACTTTGTTGATGTCTCTCAACTTCTATCAACAAAAAAACCACTTCTACCACTCCTAAATATTTCTACCAATTCTGGGGTCCAAGTCTTACTAGTCTTGCCCTTTGATCAACATTTCCATTATTCCCCATCAAGACTTGAGAGGTGTTACCCATTTTTAACATCTCAAGTCCCACATTTTGTTCCCTAAACAACCAACCCAAAATTGATTCGAACCTTGTTCATTTCAAGTCACTCAACTAACATACATAGCAATTTCAAACAACATTTAAGGACAACATGGAATAAAAGAGCCAACATTTGGATTATAATAAATAATCATTATAATTGGCTTTAGCCATAACTTCACAAATTTGTATCCAAATTTGCATCTTTTCCAAATGTGGAAATGGTGTGAAGAGGTGACTAACTCCACCATCAATTAGTAGCTTAAACAAATGTTACACAAAAAACAACTAGCTTAGATCAAAGGAAAAAATACATTTGTATATTGCATAAGAACAAAAATGTTTTTTGTAAAACATTTGTAGGTGTTGATGTTGAGAGGCCAATAGATTGAGAATATTTTAAAGCCATTTTCATAACAAAGTTGAACGATGGCCATCTCTATTCTTCTTGTTTTGCAAACATCCACAATGTAACAAGCATTCAGTGTCATGCCTTTATGCTTCTTATTCACAACAAAACCATTAGGACGAAGTCCATAATCATAATTCCCTTGTCTCTCACCCCCATTTCCTATTATCTTTAACACTCAGGCAACCACTTGCAATAATTCCTTCTTAAAGAAAGGAGGCAAGCAAGAATGTTTTACCACCACATGACTCCTGGTTCAACAATGGGTCAAGTTCATTTTAACTACAAAACTTACATATTGTCATCAATTTTAAATGAAAGAGAGCCAAATAAGCCACCACCTTGTGGTGAAAGACTCATATGTTGCTTTAACTTGTTCTACAAGTGGTTTAAAATCTTGACAAGGTGCAATAGGAGGCCATTTTTAAAAACAAATGTGCTTGGAATTGTTTCACACCACATATCTAATGTGCTGCATTATGACATTTCAAAGCAACAAAAAAAAGTTGCTACAAAACAAATAGAAGGACATGCTCAATTGGAAACAAAAGTACTACCACTGAAAAAAAAGAACTTGTTTACAAAATTTTGCAAGTTCCTTAGCTTGGATTTACATGTATATCTAAACCAAGTTCCATTTGACCATGGTTTGTTTCCAATTTTTCCACTAACAAAAGTGAGGTCCATGCATGAGTACTGAAAGAAGTGTAATAAAGTAGTTCATGAAAAACAAAGTAGCAAAAAATAATGAAAAGGTTTACTTGATTGGAGATCTTGAATCTAACAATGGACTGCCTATGTACATGTGTTGAAGATGTTGGGGTAGATAGCTTGTCTCCACTTGGTGTAGGCATTGAAGATCTTGAGTTTGATGGTGGACTAACTACATGTGTTGGAGATATTAGGGCAAATGGTGTATCATCATTTGGTGTAGGTGACACTAATCAATTTGCTAGTGGATTAGTTACATGTGTTGAAGGTGTGTTTGCACTTGCTACAAATGTTGCAAAGTTGCTACAACAAATGATGGACTAGTTGTAGGTGTAGGTGTAATATCTGCCAGTGCATTTGTACTTGCAACAAATGTTGCAAATGCAGGGCAAAGGATGCTCCACTAAATATAAGTAGTGAAGATGTTGGACTTAACGATGGATTTGTAGTAGGCACAAGTGTTGACTAATGGTGGTACTATAATTATAATGTAGGCATTAGAGATCCTTGTGAGTTTGCACTGGATGCAAGTGTTGGAGTATGCATTATTATAAACAAAAGGAAATCTAAAAATCATCAAAATCACACACCTATTAGGAAAAGAAGCACGAAAAAACAAAGTTGTAGTTGTAGATATATAAATTTATGTGAATGATATCTTTGACCCTAAGGCAATATAATATAACAGTGTATATGTCTAAAAGCTAGTGAATGTGAACTACCAAAAACTACATAATTGTCAAAAAATTAAGGTTGGCAACTTAGCCATGATTAGTGTTACTATTAGGCCTAATGTGAATCTGCTATAGGTCTATGTATTGGAGATGGCATAATTAAAAACATGAAAAGTAGACAGCACTTTGGATCAATTTGTTGGAAAAGGTCCAACAAACATCACAACAAATGACATGGTTTTTTGAGGAATTGGCATTTGCCATTATTTGAGGAAAAATCAGTAAGTGAGGGAATGTGACAAAACAATGCATAATTTTGTAAATTGGACAAGTGATAAGAATAAACAAACCTTGATACTTATTTGATGCATGAGAGCCTAAAATTGGTGTTGGAACTAATCTTCTAATAGGTGCATATATTCACACAAGAACTACACCTAGTGCAAACAACAAGATGCAATAAAGTAGTAATTAGTACCATCACTACTAGAAATCTTGTCATTTACAACCAGTCACTATGCAACTGGCATGCAACTAGTTATCGTTTGTAACTATCTTGGTCATGTTTGCAACTACAAATTTGGTATTGTATAATTTTTGGGCCATACGGTTGTGTGTGCAACTAACATGCAACTAAATGTGTACAACATGGTCACGTGTCATAAAAATAATGGCCTAAACTTATACATACTTAAATACTATACTTAATATATCTATATAGGCTATATATAATAGTATTATGTACCTCTAGTACTAAGGTTAACCCCATGCTAACTTAGGCTAGCTTAAACTAACCTAGGTTAAATAAACAAAAAAGTTAAACTAACCATGGCTAAATTTGTTAGATTAAACCGATTATGGCTAAATTAAATTAATTTAAATTAACTATGGCTCTATTAAGTTAGGCCAAACTAATTATGGCTTAATCAAGTTAGGTTAAATTAAATTAAACTATATTAATTATGGCTAAACTAAATTATGCTAAATTAAACTAGGCTAAAATAAATATGGCTAAATAAAGTTAGGCCAAAATAATTATGGCTAAATTAAGTTAAGTAATAATAGTTATGGCTAAACTAAATTAGGCTAAAATTGACAATGGTTAAATTAAGTTAGGTTAAACTAATTATTGTTAAACTAAATTATGTTAAATTAAATTAAATTAAACCATGGTTTAAATATGTTTGACTTTATTTTATTTTGGAATATTTTTTCAAAAAATGTACATTTGATTAAACAAAAAATTATTCAAAATCAATTAATATGATAATATTAAAATTTTATATTATAAATAATCATAATTATTAATTAAATGTTTATTATAATTATAGTGATAATCAATTATATATATATAATCAATAGGTATTATATATTTAAATTTTATTATTTATGTTAAAGTATTAATGTAAATAGGCTACACTAATTAACCTACAAATATACAAACATCCTAAGCAATTATTAATTTAAACTAGATAATAATATCAAAATCATATTTTCATTAAGTAATCATAATTAATAAATATCTTATAATCACCTTTGAAGTGCAAAAGAAAAGGAGTAATGAAAAACTAACAAGAAGAAAAATAAGAAAAATAAGCTTTCCAAGTTATAAAACGTTTTGTTTTTTGTTTTTTTTCTTAGAA
>Ga0209208_10008997_pt1 | contig 13195 bp, 5 predicted proteins | sample S1TSphfallax_3_FD_187694 | JGI IMG/M metagenome (GOLD analysis project Ga0209208, IMG submission 187694) | Host-associated microbial communities from peat moss isolated from Minnesota, USA - S1T2_Fd - Sphagnum fallax MG (SPAdes) (version 2) | ecosystem: Host-associated > Plants > Peat moss >...
GGCTCCCAACTCGACCCTCTACCCCTTTCTAGAGTTGGAAGCCGGGAGCGTGCCTCCAAGTCTCAACTTTCCGCAACTTGACTTTGTGAAACCCTCAAGTGGGTTTCACCCCGTGACTTGGGAGCGCGTCACTCTGCCATTAGAATGGAATTAAATGAGTTAAATCGTGGAATATCCATGATGAAATCAATGGAGATTGAAGACCATGGTGAAATAGGGGCCAATAATGGCTAAAAATGTCCATGAAGGTGATGACAAAGATTTTTTGCATGAGCACAAACATCACATGATCCCAAAAATTACTTCATGAATTTCCAAAGTTGCGACCATCAATAGTCACAAGACACTAATTCCATGGTCTTGTTCAATCCAAAATGGCCAACAACTAATGTGTCATGTCTCACTTGGAGAACTTAAAGTCGTGTAAGGCCTTATGGTACATATAACAATTCATCATGATATAACAAACCATCACGAACTTGAATTTGTTGAAATCACTAAACGGGTTATTCCAATGACTTTTAACAAAAATGACAAAAAAATTATCGAGTAGATCTTCACAAATGCGTTGAAAAAAAGTCTTATCCTTAGGAATTATCGATAATGCTTGCAGCCAAAGGTTTTTGGGTTTGAGAATGGTGTCACATCATTGATCATAAGCAGCATCCCTCTCCTTAAGCATGAGGTACAAGCGATGGGGTAACACATCTAGTTCCCCTTGTTGTCATCTTGGACAATAGGTAATCATGAATTGAAATTGAAACAAGGATAATGCCCATTGAGCTTGACATTGATTCAACACAAGAGCCATCATGAAATGCAAGGAAATTCTTGTGATAAGAATACACAATGATTTCATGTTGAGGTCCTTCAAATAAATGACACCACTCCTCAAAGGCATCCATGATGGCCAAAAAAATTTTGTCATGAATTTCATAATTAATCTTGACAAGAAAAAATTTACGAAAACGGAAACCAATTGGATGAAAAAGATTATCTATTCCAACTTGTGAGAATACAACACCTAATGCAAAGTCAAAGGTGTCCATCTCCAATACAAAAAGTTTGGAAGGGTCTACATGAATCAAAAGTGGGGCAATCATGAAAAAGGCCTTCAAATATTGAAATGCATTTTCAGCTTCAACTCTCCAAGAAAAAGGTTGATCCTTCCAAATTAGACAAATAAAAGGAGTCACTATCATGGAATAATGCATAATGGATTGCTAATAGAAATTGGCGAACTCAAAAAAACATTGAACATCCCACACAGAAGCTGGGGTAGCCCAATCCACAATGGTTTGAACCTTATGAAAATCCATGCAAATGCCATCTCTAAAAATAATATAACCCAAGAATTCCACCTTAAATTGATAGAATCCACACTTTTCCAATTTAACATAAAGACCAACTTTTTAAAACTTCTCCAAAAGAAAATGTACATGGCGTTCATGGTTTATCATGTTCTTTGAAAAAATGAAAATGCCATCGATGTTACAAACCACAAAATAATCCAAATATTCGCAAAAGACATCATTCATCATATTTTTAAAAATAATAGGCGCATTGGTAAGGCCAAAGGGCATCATAATGTTTTTTTGAGTTTGCCATTGAGGTCCAATCTCACAGTCCCTATTAAAACAAGATGTTTTCGCTTCCCTTCTCTTCTATTCCTTGGGTACTTGTAAAAGTTATGGCGCATGCTACATATTGAAAACGTTTATTTCGATAACCACCAATTATGTGCCTTAGTTCTCCACAGTATAAACAAAGATTGTTTACACGTCAACATTGTTTCTCATGTTCTGTGAATGGTTTAAATAATGTCTTTTCAATTTGCATGGGGTTGTCATTGCGTGCAAACACCATATGTTTGGGTTGTAACATGTTATCGATGGTTCCTAACGTTTCTCTTATCACCGTTCAAAAAGTTGATTATCACCACACACAGCTTGCGCAATTATTCAACCCAAGGTTATGGGATCAAGCATGGTCAATAGAAGGTCCTTCACATCTCCACGAAATCCAAACCGAAATTAGTTCATGAATGTAGCCTCATCCCATGAAATATCACATGCTAGTTGCTTGAATTCATAAGCGTACACATAAATTAGGTGTGAGGTGACTTTTTGTCCCTCTACTCTCGATTCTATGAGGTGACTATATTTGAAAGTACATATGCTATTGGTGAAAGAAAAATGCAAGTGTATTTCTAAATGTTAAATTGCATGTATGGTTAAAACCAAGTAGCTCGCCTGTTATGCATCATTTACGATTTAGAATTGATAGGCATATTTTCCAAGAAAATACACTCCAAACCCTAGAATTTTATGTTAAATTTTCATTCATTTAAACCAACTTTTAAAGGTTTAACACCATGTTCAACTTGGCTTTAAACCACTAGTCACTTAAAATATTATTCCTACCACATACATTATCCAAATCTAGCTTACTTTAGCTTATTAGAAAGTTAACTACAAGGTGCACTCTTGTACCAAATCTTAAGCTCTACAACTAAACCAGTAATAAGTAATGTTACCAAACCCAAGAGGGTTTTACGAAAGTAGAAAGTTCAACTTGGTTATAAACCACCAATCACTTGAACTATTATTCCTAACACATATGTTATTCAAATCTTGTTTGCTTTAGCTCAATTAAAATTTAACTACAAGGCGCACATTGTTACCAAATCTTAAATTTTGTACCCAAACTAATGAAAAGTTGTGTTATTAAACTCAAGAGGGTTTGTAAAATTTCTCTAAAATTTCAAGCTCCCAACATTATCCCTACTCATTTCCTTTCTTTCAAAACTACTACAAACATCCAATCTATTCTCTTTCTTTCCACCATCTACGAAGACTAATCATTCTTCTCCCACCAAAGAAGGTTGTGGGAACAAGTATACTCAAGATTTGAGTCGAAAATTATTTCCAAAAAGATAAAACCCCAAATGATCTCACTTCACCCTTTTAAAAAGAAGGAAGGAGGTGAAGGAAGATCCTAATTTGATGGCCAATGGAAGGAGAAGGAGAAGCAACCTTTCACCTCTTCTCATTTTCCCCCCAACAAATTTTACTTAAACCTTCATTTTTTCCTTTGATCTTAAGCATTTACTTTATTGTGGTTCTAGGTTGTTACTTACGCATTTCCTCCCTTTTCCTTGACCTATAAATTATGATTGCGCATTTAGATGTCACAAGTCCTCCACACATTCATTGTCAATTTGATTTTGATTGAAGATTTCTTCTCTTTCCCTTGAAATTATGGCATCACGTATGGCCACATCTTACAGGCCTGAAACTGCATAAGTGAATAAATAACCAGCTCTGGAATCATCTTTAGATTTGACGTTGAGACAACATCCTCATGATGAAAACCACGAAAGGTGTGTGCTCGTCTTGAAGTTGATCCCCCTCGAGCTTGGTATTATCGCATTTCTCTAAACTCTCGCACCTTGATGATTTTATTATAAGTTGACCTTGCTTTTGGTGATGAACTTGTAATCGTCTATGAAAGTTGTTACGAAACGGAAGACACCTCCATTTTTGCATGGTCTTCAATTCTCGGCGTTGGACACTATTGTTGGTTGTGTGGTCTAATTCACCAACTGCCTCTTAATAGCAAGGCATACTACCTAGTTCACACCATTTGATGCATCCTAGATTTCATGCAGTTATGAATTATCATTATGGTGTGGCCCAGGACTTAACAAGTAATTGTAACTCCTAAATTGCCAAAAAAAACACCAAATTTTTTAAGAAATGCTTCAAAGTCAAATAGAAGAAGAAATCGACGTTCCAAAAGATTTGTAAACCATGCTAAAGTTATGCTTGATAATAAGGTACCGATGAATCCAATTAAGGTCCAATTATCTAGATAATAATGCGAATGGAGTTAAATGATGAGACATATTTGGTTGATGAAACCTCAAAATTTTGAACATGTGCCTTCAAACTTTTCTCACATGTTAATTCGTAGCTCTTTCGAAATGTTTCAAAATGTTATCGATGTTTGGTTTCCTTATAAATGTGCAATGGACTCATGAAAAGATTGATTTTCCTATTGCATATGCCTAAGGGCAATATAAAAAAATTCCATGTACGAAACTATTTTTTATCTTAAATGGACATGGCCAAAGAAATATGTAAATCAAAACTTCGACAAAAGGTGGTGGTCCACAATCTGAACAACATGTTCAAAAGGTGGGTAATCCACAACCTTTTGAAATTCTTATGTTTAAAGTAGAGGGGTAGTCCACACTCGATTTCCACAAAAAATATATATATATATTATTATAATGATGACAAAAATAAAGTCTGATTAGAGTTTGTTCAAATTATCACAAGCACGAAAAACTATAAGAATAGGAACTAAGCTAAAGGCACAACCAAGAAAAAAAAATCATAAGAAATGTAAACTTAAGTCTAATCCAAAACTAAAAACACAAAGACACAAGGCAAAAACACAATATATGCTATAAAATGATTCAAATAGAACTTTATTTTAATAACGTATGAAAACAAAAGTTATGACAAAAAAACGTACCCAAAAATAATGTTAAACATATTGAAGGTAATTAGAGGTCCTACCTCTATTTATACCCCATTGGGGACTTAGTTCAAGAAGCCTCCATAAAAGCTTCCATGTGTGCATCGACCAAAAAATCTTTTTGAGATGCTTCTTAACTAATAATGAACTAAACGTTAACAATGATGCAAACAACTATGTTGATGCAAACAATGATGCAAGTGATGATGCAGGTGACTATGTTGATACAAGTAACGATGCAAGTGATGATGCAGGCGATTATGTTGATGCAAACAATGATGCAAGTGATGATGCAAACGACTATGTTGATGCAAGCAATGATGCAAACATGTGATGGTGGTGTCTATGACATGAGTAAATTGTATTCATGAAATAAAGCTTGAAATGAATAATTTTACCTTAAACAAAATTTCTATCATTACATGGATAATAAAATTATACCAAATCTTTCCAGCCCTCTTGATGCATTCATCATTTTGTTCCTTCTTCAACACATTTTTGCCTTCAATTATAGATGTAAGACCCACCATATTGATTTTGCACACAAGGTGCACAACTTGAATGTCACATGCGTTTTTTTTGTTACCGTGTATGACCACAAATAGAAACATGAGAATGTTGAATTATTGTTGTGTAAGGAAAACATTTATAATATAATTGCCAAAAATAGTTCAAGGTAATTAGCTTATAATAATGAACAATAACCAATAATAATTTTTTAAAAATTACCTATGGTAAAATATATTAAAATAACCTATGATAAAATGACTGAAAATAACTTATGGTAAAATAACATAGAATAACCAAATTAACCTATGATAAAATAACAAAAAAAAGTAAATTACCTATAATAACCAACAATAACTTACAATAAAGTAATAAATAATAATTTAAAGTAAAATAACTTATAATAACCAATAATAGCCTATGATATAATAATGATAAACCTAAAATAACCAACAATACTTACAATAAATAAATTAATAATAGTCTATGATAAATTACTTTAATAACCAACAATAAAATAACCAAAAATAACCTATGGTAAAATAACCTAAAATAAACAATAATAACCTATGATAAAATAATTTAAAATAAATAATAATAATTTATGATAAAATAACCTAAAATAACCTATGGTAGAATTGCTAAAAATTATCAAAAATAGTATAGGATAAAAAAATGTGCATAATAATATATGATGACACAAAAATATCATTCATTTAAATAATGATTCAATGGTTAAATTTTTTTCTTTAAACATAGAAATCAGAAGAGGGTGAAAGGTTCAAACCTTCACACTTGCACTTTAAGTTGGTGGGTTAAGTTCTTAATTTAGGCTAAATAACCTAATGAATTAATTATTGATGATTTATCTATTAGTGAATTCATTTGTTCTTATTATTAATTTATTATTAATGAATTAAATATTAATGAATCTATTATTGATGATTTATTTATTAATGAACTTATTATTAATGATTTAACTATTAGTGAATTCATTTGTTTGTCGCAACTAGTCCCTATTTACTAAGGGGCTACCCATTTTCACCATGATAAATTTGTTTAGTTTCACTCAAAATTTAATGAAACACATAGTGAACTTATACTCATATTAACATAATGAATGTATTGTGGTGTACAATAACAAAGCCCATTAGGACCTCATGTAGCAATGTATCATGGTGTACCATAGTAATAATTAAAAGGACCATGTGCACAAATGTATAATAATGTATTAAAACAACCACCGAAACCACATGCACGAATATATCATTGTGTAAAACAACATCAATAGTCATGAGGACCACATACACCAATGTATAATAATGTAAAGGTTCAACAATCTTATTTTCTTAATGGTGAAGGAGAGGAATATGCAAAGACATTTTATCCTACATGACCCATAGGATATATATGTGGCCATTGATTATAGCAAATGAAAACCCCAATTTTTTTTCACAATTTGGCCACATTGAAGCCAATTCAACCAATGTACTTGCCACAATATCAAAACTGGAAATCCAATGCCTACATACTAATTTGGTGTGTAAGAAAAATCAATCTTTTGCAAATACATTGAAATTTGCAAAAATGGTAACTCTCATGGAATATTTAAATAAACCATTAGTTATTGTGAATTTTGAAAGGATTCCATTGGTCCCATGCCAAAATTAGTGGTTTTTTACTTTAAAAAACCATGTTTGTCAAGAGATGGTTTTGACTAAACCCATTGAGAACTAACTTGTAGAAAGCTTGGCCAAGGTGAAGGAAAAGTTAAAAACAAAATTTGATTATACATCACCGGGTTTGAATTTTGAACACATGAAGGTGACTTGTAAAAGGTTTTTGAAGTTAAAACAAGTGAAATGGCTGAAGATCCATCAATCAAGTTTGGGGTTTCCATAATTATATTAAATTACATTAAATTTTGATTTAGTTTGATTATCTACTAATATTTCTAATGTTAATGTGACATTTGTGGGCATAGGTGGTTCAAGGCCTAAAAATTGCATGGAGGAAAATTGGGCAAAGTTGAAGGTGTACTAGGTTACCCTTGATTTTCTTACAAGGGAAAAACACCTTTGTAATGCTTGAAAAAAAGTTCAAATGCCATCTAAATGTGATCGTGTTGGGCCAACACAAAAGAGGCATGCATTATACGTGCCAATTTTTCTTTCTTATTTGTGTGGATTGGGGTGAACCTTGTTTATTCACTACACCAAAATGCATTTTAATTCACATCAGATTACATTAAATTTTCAGTGAATTTGGACATTTTTACCATGGTGAAACTAGTTAACCCCCTAATGAACAGGGACTAGTTGTTACAGATAGTGAATTGGTCCATTAATATTTAGTAGATATCAAACCATTTCATTTGTTACTTAATTAATTAGGCAACATGGAAGTCGATTGAATTTAAATTATTTAATATTTAATATTATTGATAATTTCTTGATTTTCGACTTATGAATTATTGACACATGTCATTACCTATGCTAGGTTTAAAACCTAGTTAAGTACATAGGCCATGTAATCAACCTAAGTAGGCACCTATTTTAAGGATGGAAGCAAACACCCCTACCATCAAGCCACCACACTTGTTGTGATAACATGTTACATTGTATTTTATTTATCAAATACTTCATTTAAAACATTACAAAAACATAAATTTTGAAAATTCATATTTTATTGAGATTTTGTTCAAATGAAATTATTAAAGTTTAATTTTAATTTTTTTAATAATGTACATAATTACATTTATTTCCTTTTGAAAGTGTAAAATTATTTGAACATTTTTTTTTAATCATTATTCAATAACATTTCAATGACCATTTTTTTTTAAAAAGTTTTATAAATGGATAAGGTTTTTGCTAATATAATAATACTACCAATGTTAGGCTACTTTCAACTATACTAAAGCTATTTTTCATTGTTCTAAATTATTTCACCTTACATTATTTACGACTATTTGTGATTATTTTCAAATTTTAAAAATTATTTTTAGTTATTTCACCCTAGGTTACTTTCAATTATTTTAAGTTATTTTTTTTTTCTAAGCTATTTTTGACTATTTTATTTATTTTTGGCTATTTTAAGCTATTTCACATTAAGTATTTTTCAACTACTATAAGTTTTTTTGGCTATTGTAGGTTATTTATAACTATTATAAGTTATTTTAAGTTATTTCATCTTAGGTTATTTTCGACTATGTGAAGCTATTGTTGGTTATTCTATTGGTGACTATTGTTGGTTATTCTATTGGTGACTATTGTTGGTTATTCTATTGGTGACTATTGTTGGTTATTCTATTGATGGTTATTAATGCTTATTCTATTGATGCCTATATATTTTATTAATGGTTATTTTACTAGTGGCTATTGGTTATTATTCTATTGGTGGCTATTGGTTGTTCTTCTATTAGTGGTTATTGGTTGATTTTTTTGAATGTTTATTAATAGTTATTCTATTAATGGGTATTAATGATTATTTTATTAATGGTTATTTTATTAGTGACTATTAATGGTTATTCTACTGGTAACTATTAATGGTTATTTTATTAATAACTACTAGTTGTTATTTTTTTATAAACTATTGTTGAATATTCAAAGTTATATTATCATAGGCTATTGGTAGTTATTTTATTGCAGGTTTTTTTTTTTAATTCATAAGCTATTATTGGTTAATTTAAAATTATTTTACCTTAGGTCATTATATTTTATTTAGATTATTTTAAATTTTTATAATTAAAAAATCATATTAACATAAAGTAGAATGACCTTGAATAACCTAAAATATAACTTGAAAATAACATATATTAATTTAAAATAAAATAACCTAAGGTATATCCTAAGGTTAGTTAAATAATTCAATTTAAAATAAATTAAAGTAAAAAGCTTATAACAAGTTAATTATGATACCTTAAGGTATAATAATATATAATAGTTTAGGGTATAATAACTTATAATAACTTAGGGAAAAAATATAAAATAATTAAGGTAGCCTAAAATACTATAAAGTATATTATAAAATAACACAAGGTATTTAAAACAACATAATAATAAACTTATTTACTGTAGTAAATTGTAATAGTGAATTATGTCAACTAGTAGTGAAACACAATGTTTACATAGTGATATTATATTAAAATTAATTTGAACCGAGGTGAAATCACTAAAGTGCAATGAACTTATTTCACTTTTAAAGTCCCATAGTGATTTAGCCTAATGAACTACACCCCACTTTTGTACTAGTGATTATAAATGTACTTTGTAAACAACATAAATGTAAGTTAACATGTTGATTTTTGTATGAATTTTTGAAAATTAAAATTTTTGACATGGACGACAACCAACATTGATCAAAATGCATAATGGGTAAACCTTATGCATAGAAGCCATGATAAGTGGGGATAAGATGAAAGATGGGATAACAATAATGACAACATCCACAACATAGCACAAGGCAAACAATAAAGTGATTTCACCTTATGCAAAGGTAGGTGTGGTTGGTAATCAAGTGAAGACAATAAGAATTTTAAATCTTTTGAATGACCTTGAAAATGTATGTATACAATTTATATCAGGATCTAATGTGCCTAAATATCTAACCATGACTAATCTGTACCCATGAATAATTTCTTGTGCATTTGCAACATTTAAAATGTGTCAAGTATTAGATGTGCCCATGTCAACATAATGGATGTTTTCTCAATTGTTTAGTATGTCTTTAAGTTGCAAAGGATTTTCAAGTATATGAGGATATTTGTGGTCGAATGTTTTTGCCCATTATAATCCAATACCATGTAATCAACTTGAACATGTTTAATTGTTTCAATGCAAGGCAAGGTGCATTCTTTGTGAAGAGTTAAATTAAGTTTTATCAAGTCCAAAGTGACCTGCCATTATTAATTTATTTGTTGACCAAAACAACTTAAATGCTAGGGGCTAGGAAAACCCATTGGATATGTGCACAATTTGATATATGAGGTATATAAAAATATTTCATAATCTCAATTTTACATTGCAAGACCCTTTTATCATTTCATCAATTCAAGTAAAATTCCAAATTTGATTTCCATGTAGGCAAATTCCATAGAAACTTTAATATTTTTTTACCATTGTGTGTGTTGGGATCCTCTACATCACAATCTAAAAGTTGGTTGTTGGGAATCTTTGAAATTTGTTCAAATTGATAAAAAAATGCAATCACTTTATTGTAGTGTTTGGCTAGAGATAAGAAATGTCAATGTCTAAGTGTTCCATTAACATTAGTTATGAAATATATTGTAAAGTTGGGATAGGCATTGTTAATGGGTAGAAATCTCTAAACTAATTAGTTCCATAGGCTTCTTAGTGACTACTAGTTACAAGTGGTGGACTTATCGTCCCTTGCCCAAGGGGTGAAGCTATTGGGATTAAGTAGCTCAGGTTAGCTAGTGGTTGGGGTAATTCATTGAATCATCTAAAAGAAATCTACGAAGGGATTAAAATAGAGGCCCTATTTTCTAAAGGTCAATATGGGCCTTGTGTGGTATGTTGGGAAGAAGGTTTATGAGAAAGGTTGGGGGGATTTGGAATTCATTCAAGACTTTTGGGAGATGTAGAACTTTCACTTAAAAAGTGGAGGAGAGGAATGGAAAAAGAAGTATGTATTTTGTGTGTGATTTTAATGGAAGATTGTTGAAGGACTTGAATTTCTTATGTTGCATTAATGTTCTATTAAATGTGGAAGGTATAATTGTTTAAATGATAAAAGTAGGATGCTTCCTTGAACTAATATCTTTGTATTTCTTTTAGGACGGATAGTATGGGGCTAACCATTAGGTAATCTTTGGAGCCTTAAGTTATTAGCTACCACAAGAGGGTAACAACTAGTCCGTGGTGGTGGAAATTAGGGGTAATAGACCAACAAATTGCCTCCTATAGCTGGAAAGTGATGTGGTAAGCAATAGGTAGGAGTTGTAGAGGGACAACAATTGGTTGCAAACAATAAAGTGCAAAGGAGGGACTTTGAAGGTTGCAAGTGGCAAACAAAACCACTAGAAAACATGTAAGCATAGGGAAGGGAGGGACAATAATGTTAGAAAGGTTTGTAGACCCCCTAAGCAGTAGACGTTGAAGGTATTACATAGCCAAATAAAGTAATTATTTTCATGTTTTCCTTCTTTTTCATCTTGCCCTCTCTACATGCTACCTTCAATTCCTTGGACTATAAAATTGATATGAGGGTAGGTTTGGTTTTAAACATCATACCCTTACCTTTCCCATTTCCACTTGTATGACCTCTTGCTTATGATTTGAATAATTGTAATAAAATAAGGTAATGAGGGTAGTTTTTTTTGGTAGAGTAATAAGGTGTTAGCTTTACCCCCCTAGAGGATAGTAATGATCAGGGGCCACATTTTCACCCCTTAATAGGCATATTGTGCGTCAAAATTTGATGCCTTTTTTAAACTTTTAATTCTAAAGGTGAATATTGGGTCGAAATGAATATATTTTTAAATGTATCAAAGTTTCCTAATGATTAGAAATTTGAAAACCTATTTGCTCGACCCAAAAATAATTAACACTAAGGTAATGAAGGAACCAAAGTTGACAAGCTTGAAGGTAAGAATGCAAACTTTGCAAGGATGAACTTATGCCTTTTATTGGACATTAAATTAAAATTTGACTTTGAACATTGGGTTGTAGGATTGGGAAGCTCTAGATCTTAATACAACCAATGCATCAATGGTTCTAATAAGCTTTTTCAACCTAAAGCTATTGTAGGTTATACTTTGATTGCTTTGTACATTGTGTAGTTTTGAATAACTAATATTGGAAGTAAACCTTAGTTGGTGGTCACTTTAACTATGATGATTTCATTGCAAGACCTAACAGTTCCCACACCTAATGCAACTAAAACACTAGAGTTGACAACTTTCAAAGTAAGGGTTTAGATTATATATTTTGCAATGTTAAATTTATGCATACACTCAAAGACATTAATCTAAAATCCAACGTTGAAGGATGGTTTGCAAGAACCAAAGGCTGTCAAAACAACCATGAAATTAACCTATCCATCTAATTCCTTGAAGTGTAATGCAATGTAAGTAGTTAGTTTTTTTTATATCATGGTTTAAGGTTGGTGGTTGCTATCCATTTGCCAATTAGTATTGGAAATATTTCTTTTAAAGTGCATTATTTTTATAGTAAGTTTAGTTGGTCCTTACAATCTTCTTTAGGTTGTGATGGGTTTAAACTCTAAACCATTTAACCTATCAATCAAATTTTTATGTTGTTGGTGAAGTAATGATAGCCATGATCATGTCATAGTCTATCCATTTGTAGGTCAACTTAGACCATGCCACAATTTGATGGTGATGTGTTTTGTTGAATAACATGCGTAGATTTGCATGTGTAGAATTTTTTTTGATTATAATGTTAATACCATGGATCTAGCAAGTGCAAACATTACATATGTTTTTGTTGTTAATACATTGTGTTGGAACTTGGCAATTATCAAACTTTGTATTTTTCTGACCTAAACAAGGATTTTTACTAATGATTGGAACTATTATTATGCATTCAAGTTAGATGTTTATGTACAAAGAATCAATATGTGGTCAATAATAAATTGCATTATGAAATTTGGATTTATGTAAGCTTGCAAATGGTTTGATCAATTGCTTGGATGTATAAAAGACAAATGCCAAAGAGCCATGTGCATTAACATAGATGATAAGTAAATATATGAATGCTTATGGTTTAGTCATATAAATAATTATAAATGATTAGTCAAATGACAACTTGAAGTATTAAGAATAATCTAGTCAATTTTGGACCATCCATGTGTCAACAAGTAATTAGTTACTAAACATTTAATATTTAATATAATATATTGGGAGCCAACAACCAAGATTTCACAATATGATATAGTAATATGTCTAGATCTTCTTTCCCCACTATAATGATGATGACCATGCTAACATATGGCATATACTACTAAGGAAAATAAACAACACATGGCATAAGCCACAAGTCCAATTTTACTACATAGTCATGTAATAATAAATGAATTATATTACCACAAATTGAGTAATATGGGAAATAATATAAACCATGTTTCGACATAATGTTTGTAGTTAACGTTGCATGGGCATTTA
>Ga0209208_10008998_pt1 | contig 13193 bp, 10 predicted proteins | sample S1TSphfallax_3_FD_187694 | JGI IMG/M metagenome (GOLD analysis project Ga0209208, IMG submission 187694) | Host-associated microbial communities from peat moss isolated from Minnesota, USA - S1T2_Fd - Sphagnum fallax MG (SPAdes) (version 2) | ecosystem: Host-associated > Plants > Peat moss >...
AGTCCATCTTATGCACAGATTATTGATGATGGGTGTTCCTATAGTCAAAAGCTTCAGGATATGCAGAATGAAAGGAACCTGTGCACCAGAGTACATGATGCACATTTGCAGAAAGTACTGCTGGAGCATCTGATTTTTGTCAGGGTGTACAATAAGATCCAGACACTTAAATTGTCAGGATGTCAATGGAGAGAGACTCCCTTCATAAGGCCTGGCAAAGTAATGAGAATAGCAACTGGCTATCAGCTTGATTCTAAGGTAATGGACACCAAACTGGAATTCTCGACCCTCTGATAGACAAGCACTTGACAGTGAGACAAACTTATCTTGAAACTTGCAGGATTTGGCATCCTAGATTCAATGAAGTGCAAATGCATGCACAAAAATCATACAGAAAAATGACAGCTAAATCTCCATGATTTAATGACAATCTTGTCTCTAACCAATAGCTGACAAAAATGTTCTGCTGAGGGTGAAGTGGCCGGCCCTGTGATGACCAGCACAACTTCACTGAACTCTAAACAATTTCACAAAACAGTCAATCTAACTGAACAATAAAACATTGATCTAGTTGCAGCCAAATTCTTCTCTGCTAAAATCTCATACAACTCACCAATGCAGAGTGTCTAGAAAACTGTGAAGTCAATGGTTTTTCGCTGTGGATTTCTGAGTGCAATTGTGGTGAAGCTAATCTGGTGAGTAATTGTGCAACCCATGTGATGAATGCAACCCATGTATCATCACAATTGCTTGTTTATAACAGAGATAGGGATATGTACTGTGTGACCAAGGCTCCCTTTGAACATGATATTTCCAAAAGAGACAAAGGACGAAATCCGTGTAGCTCTTAAGGTGAAGGTGATGACTTGCGTCTTCTGACTACCAATACCAATGCTAAATGTTGTTGGGTTGATTGCCACCACAACATCAGCTGGATCAGTCCAACTTATTGTGTAATTCTCCGGGTGGTTCACAACATTTGTAACCGTTCTTGGGATGACCCGAATGCCAGTCAGATTGGCAAGTGTGATGGAAGGCATGTTCAGATCTGCAGCTCTTTGTGCGACTCTTGGGCATACACCACCAGTAAATGCATTAACTTGCCATGCCCTTACACCCTCAGAAGTGCAAAGAAATCCAATGTAATCCCCATGTTCTGCTCAGAGAGGTTTGAATAGCACATGTTAAAAGGAGTCAAGTCAATATCTATGAAACTCATAAGCTTTGTCCATGAAACCAAAGATGAACTTTGAAGTATTATACAAGTACTCATTTGGTTTTGTATGCCTTTTCCAAACTTCAGAGCTTCTGAGAGTCTCATTTTGCACTTACCAGCATCAAAGACAATTCCAGGATTAAGGGCAGCATTTATGTTGAGAGCTCCACTTCCCATATCAAATGGGGTAGCTGGTTCCAACAATGGAGTGGTGCCGCCAGAGAGCTGCTGGGCAAGGAGGGGTTTACCATTGCGGTCAAGAATATCTGCTGTTGTCATCATTGCAGAAGCCAAGGCAGCTGGACTCCACAGTGGGTTCTTAGCTTTAAGCAAAGCAGCAAGACCTGCCACATGCGGTGTTGCCATACTTGTTCCTGATATCATTGCCCACCTCTGCCCTGCATTCCTTGTTCAGAAAAAAAATTCTGACGTCAGGATCCTGACACTAGTTGAAGAACATAAGTACAAAATTTTCTAAAGTCAGGATCCTGACAGTAGTTGAGGATCAACATACAACAATGATCTTTCAAGCGTTTTAAGGCACAAGTAAGTTCATCAAACAACCAAATTGTTGTTGTGATCATTTGTAGTCAGGAATGTATTGATCTACAAAGAGCATATGGAATGATAAATACAGATGGGGAGTATAGAGGGAGCATACATACCCATATAGTTAAGGTTGTCGATGGCAAGAGGACTCCAAGCAGCCCAAATGAGGTAACCCGGAGCCATAATGTTAGGTTTCAAAACATCAGCGTTATCAAACTGGAAGTCTGCAACATCTGGGCCCCTTGATGAAAACAAAGCCACTTGCTGTGCTTGACCACTACATCTTGCAATCTGGCCATCACCGATCTTCACCTCTGCACCAAAAAGAATAGGCTTTCCATGTGCATCTTTCTCTGTGTACTTGTCATAAAACCCAAGTAGCACCTGTTACACAAAATGCAAAATAGAGATAACGACTCCATAATAACACAACCCAACACATGATGAAATGCATGAGCCAGAAGAGAGACTACAAAAGGCATGACTGGACAAGAGAATCAGACCTGTGAGTCACTGGTGACAGTTAGGACAATAGCAGGTATGGGAAGGGGAATGGGATCAAATTTGCTTCCAGCAATATCAGACTCGACAACCATGATGAAACCAGCACCTCCAAGTGCCCGAACTGTATTCACCACTTGTTGCATGGTGCTCCCACCAAAAATGAAATTGAAAGAGTATGTGCATACAAGGAGTCTGTTGTGGACAAGCGCAGGGTCAAAGAGAGAGGGTTCTTGGCAATCACTTGGAGTGTAGAGTGCATTGGTTTCACCCATGACTGCATCATTTGCTAGTACCATGCCATACAGCCTATCTCCTTGTGTAGGTGCTGTAAACATACAAGGATTGCACCCCAAGATCCTTTCAGGAAAACTGTGTTGCAATGCGCGACAAGGACAACAAGACTGAACAGAAAGGTAAGCAGTTTTCACATGTGTAAACCTAACACTTTCTCATTTGCACTTTGCATGAACTAAGAAAACAGAAATACACATAGTCTGAGCATAAAATCACTATCTCATTTTCACAAAACAACAGTATATCACAGCAGTGTGTTCCTGGTGTGGAAGGAAAGAAAACATACAAAATAAAAGTGCAACAGATTTTTTCCTTACGTGCTAAGGCAACTCCAGGAAGGACTGTTTGGTCAGAGAGTGTGATGGTGTTTGGGTAGGAACGATCATCCACTCCTGCTGCCACAGACACAACCCAAGGGCTGAATGATGTCATGGATTTCTCATAAGGACCTCCATTTCCTGCTGCTTGAACAACCAACACATTTGCCTTCACCGCATTCAAAAGTGCCAGATCCAAGATGTTTAAGAATGTGCTTGAGGATGCTCCTGGTGGACTGTTGGGCCCCAGTGAAAGACTCAATATGTCCACTCCATCTGCTACCGCCTGATGCTCAATTCCACAAACCAGAGTAAGGATTCATGAAACTGCAAGGCTTCAAACCCTAGCAGGATGTCAGTGTGTTGAGAAAGACCTGATCACATGCTGCAACAACATCTGGGATGAAGCCTCCAATCATGCGGTACAATGCCTTGTATACTGCAATCCTGAAAAACAACAAGAGTTGTTTCCTTTTATGAGATATCCATCAAACTGAAAGCAAGCCATCTCTAATTCACAGAACCAAGAACCAAATTGAGAAGCAGTTTCTCCAACAAACACTTGAAGAAATAGAACAACAAACTGCATTTCAATACTACTTCCCCATATATATTTGCTGCACTATGTACAAAGCTTTTTCCAGTCAAAAATATATGCATCTTTACTGCACATTTTGCTGCACAGTAATGTCCAACACACTAAAGAATGTTGAACCTGGAAATTGAAAGCAGCAGTTCTTGGGTGGTGGTGCACACAGGTACTTACCGGGCTCGCGGTGCCACACCACTTGCATTGCCATAGAATACACCATCCACAATCACAGGTACTCCATGATTTCCAGCTGCTGTCGAAGCTGTGTGACTGAGATACTAGCACAAAACATTGTCTGAGAAACAGGTGCTCCAAAGAAAGTAAGAAAGAAAGGAAGAAAGAGGAAATCCTTGCCATCTGAAAGGCTCTGCATGTTTGTCTTGCCAAGCAAGAAGATTTCAGGAATGGCATACAATCTGTGACAAGATTTGCTACAACATTCGTAGTAAGAAAACAATCTGCATTTCAGAGAGTTCAATTTGATGCAAGGATGTCCCTTCTCTGCAAGAAAAATGTCTCTGATGTTTTCTTCAGGGTTCATAGGGTTAGAGAGAGAGAGAGAGAGAATAGAGTACCTACCTGCCATGGCCATCTCCATCCAAGGGAGAAGCAAATTGAAGAGAGGCATTGAAAGCTCCATCTTCAATTGCAGCAGCAGCAAAATGTTGAGCTCCAATGATCTTTCCATTGCAAGAGCCTCTTGGAAACTCTTCAGCAACTTCACAAATGCCTCGGAAATTTGGCAGTGGAGTATACAGCATGTGCTGCTGCCCTCCATGGCCCCCAGATGCTGCAAAGCTTGGATGTGTGGGATCTATACCTGTGTCCACAATCCCTATGATCATATCCTCCCCTGCTTTCTCTGGTCCACCTTCCTCTTCCCATATCCCCTGCACTAAACCTAAGTACTCTGGTGTATGCACCGTTGTTTTCTTCACCTTGTAGCTTTTCTGGATTGCAATCACTCCAGTTGTTTTCTCGAGCAGCTCTGCCTGCACCAATTGCCAAAACAATAGACTGATAACACGTCACATCAAGCACCAACACCTCAAGCATCATCAAGCACCAACAAACCAAGCATTGCCACCACATTTGTGGAGGACGTGATCTTGGTGATGCTAGAACAAGGCAAGGGGAGAGACAGCTTTGTAGAGAAAGAAACAAACAGGGTTCAAACCTGTTTTGCAGTGAGCTTCACCGCAAACCCATTGAGAAGATGATGGTAGCTGTAAAGCTTGGTATACTCTTGGCTCTTGAAAAAGGTTTTCAGTAGTTGATCTTGTTTCTCACTCAAATAGTTCTTATACTTCTGGATTGCATCCTTGACATTTGAGCTGCAACCAAAAAAACAACAAGTACCAGATCATCAGCCAAAATGATGGTTTCAACTTCTCAAGATGATCCTGCAGCAACTAGGAGGAGGCACATGCATGATGAGCTTGATCGAGGAAGGAAGAAGAAGAAGAAGAAGAAGAAGAAGATGGCATTACCTGTGATGATGAGCTCTCCAAGCATGAGAGTAAAAATCGGCAGTAGCAACAAGACCTGGAAGGCTTCCATTGTAATTCACCACAGGATCTCCTTCAATCACAACTATGTAGATTTCAGAGTCTCTTACTGTGGAATTCTCAGACTTGATCTCTGCTGCTGCTTCACACAGCAACAGATCAAGCAGTACTACTACAACCAATCCTACAAGAAGCAAGTATGTTGCAGCAACTCGAGCAACAGCTGGTGACCATCTCCTCGACATCCTCATGATTTCTGCACCCATTTTTTTTCTCGATTAGCACACTCCTCACCATGAATCTCTAAGCCATGTGCAGCACAATCTTCAGCAAAATCTTCAGGACAGAAATCTCAAAAACCAGCTATTCAAACATAGTGATTGGCGATGCACCTCACAGAGCTGCAAATGTTTCTTCCTTTGCAACTCTTTTACATCATCATAGTGATCACACCGAGGAAAAATGGATTTGCTAAACCAATGTCGAGCATTGTACTCTGGCATAATAACTCTAATCAATCTTTAAAAAAATCAGCTGCTGCTGCTGCTGCTGCTGAAGAAGAAGATGATGATGATTTCACAAGAGAGATCATCACACAAAAGATGAGCATTATTACTACTAGAACTAGAGCATTGATCAGAAATGGTTTCTCATCATCATCGTCATCATCAGCATCATCATCACTGGATACTCAGGTATGAGCAAGCAAAGTACTGTGGGATGGATTGATTCATGGATCAAAAAGCTCACAAAAGAAATTGTGGTGATCATGAGGAGGATCATCAAACAGCTAGCAGCAGAAGAAATTTACTCCAGCTTTCTACAGCATGATCAGCTCCAGTTTTTGATCTCCTGCCATTAGTTACTGAGAGACTTCAGAGCTTCCAAGCTTCACCTGAAGACTAATTTGCAACAACCGACAACATACTTGAGCCTGGAAGCAGCTGCGAAGTGGTGGTGGGTGTGGGCATTGTGTGCAATGCAAGCTTGTGGAATGAAGAAAGAAGAAAGAAGAGAGACAAGACAAGACAAGAGAGGAAGAGCAATCAGGGTTGGTATGATAACTGTGCGTTTGATCACTACTGCATCAGTGCAATTGTACATGAAATATGCCCCACTCCCTTTTGTGTTTATGTAGAGAATATGCAAAGCTCAGTTTACCATCAAAATTGGTGGAAAAACTAGTTTGGGTCCCAGTTATTTCGTTTTGTAAAATTTTCATTCCCAGTTACGTGTTTGATGCCCTATTATGCCGAATCTGGCTAGAACATTCTCGCCCCCTAATTGCCTGACTTTATGGATAACTCTAATGTATGTGGTCTGTGGAATAGGCTTTTGCTGAGGGAGGAAGAAAAGCTAATTTTGCCAATCAAAACATTAGAATGAGAGCCTTGAATTGTTTTGGGGAGAGGACTTCCATAAACTGGCACTTCAATGGTTGTAATAGAATCATAGCCTTGTCCCTAGGTGCAAAGAAAAAAAATTTGTGATACAATGAGATTGTTCAAATCTGTGCTTTGAATTGTTTTAATTAAGAGTTACCTTAAGCTCACTTTACACTAGGAATGAGGGCTGAAAAAACTTGGGGGCCCACCTTTTGAGCATTTTTGGCTTGTTGTTTGGCCCCAAGTTACTAATAAATGCTAGAACATTGATGTCATGATATTAATAAATGCTGGAACATTGGTCCCAAGGGTTGCAAATTTGCTTCCCAAATTCGATGATATACTTTTTCTCAACCTTGGGGCCAATACAAGGTCATAAAGTTCAGCATTTATTAGTAATTTTGGGGTAGATTGAAAAGATTTTTTCTATTTCAGCCTCGACTCCTAGTGTAAATCCCTTGGGGCTGATTTCAACTTTTGCTTGATTTGAGTTGAACATTGGGCATTAGTGAACTTGTACTTTCATGTTACATCCAAACAACATGCAAACTAGGAGGAGCTTTGAATAAGAATTTGGAGTTTTTACACATCAATGTCTGATTTCACTCCTCCAAGGAACAGACAGCATTGTAGCAAATAGTAATGGGCTGTCTGTTATTGGCCTTGCCTTGGTAGGCAAGGATATTGTGTTTTAGATTCATTATAGAGTATAGTAGCTCAATGGATTTTATATGAGGATTTTTGAAAGATGATATTTTGGCTTGTGTTAAAACTTGAGATTAGTTATAGAGTTATAATATGTTGAAGGATTTTGGTTTTCTTTTTTTTTTAAAGAGGAATTTTTTAAGATTATATTTTTGCATGGTGAAATATTTTATTTTTTATAATACTTCTTTTGCCTTAAAATACCTTGTAATTTAAATGGCAAGGTCACACAATGTGACACACCCCTTGTTATTACGAGATTCCAAGTTCCCTATAGTGAATCAAGAGTCAGGTGACCAGAGGGATGGATGATGGGTTGGACAAGAAAACTCCTTTCTGGTGGGTTCCAGTTTCCTGGCTCATAAGGACAAGTGGTTAGCTCAGTTGCTGTAATTTGCTACCTACTTACTAACAACCCACTAGGCCTCAGATTATGTACTAACCATCTAAATGCATCCAACTACCTAGTACTCACCACTTTTCCTTCCTACATAACTAACTCTAGGTCTACTGACCAGGGTGAACCAGCGCCCAAACTGGCAACCCTTTTTAGTTTATGGTCTTCTATTTTATTTGTGTACTAGTGGTGTCTTGATTGTTATGTTCTTTAGTGACTTGTGTTTTTGTGATTTTATTTGCCTTGTACTTCTTGTGAATGCGCTCCCATCCCTGCTTTTCAAAAATATTTTAATACAGGGTTTTTCTTCACATTTTGGAGTGAAGCCTCTTAGTGATCATATTAAGCTCTAAATTTTGTTAGATTTGAACTTGGAGACCCTGATTTTCGTTAAGGATTGAATATTTCTAACGTTTAGAAACAATTTAACTGAATGTAACTGAGCTTGACATTTCTTGGGCTTAATATGACCACTAAGAGGCCTGATGTCAACTCACTTTGAGTTCATCTACTCTTGATTCATAAGCAGGCTTCCAATTAACGGTGCACTTTGTGCATGGGTAGCTCTGTTGGGGCTAGGCTCCAGGGAGTTTTGGATGCGGAGTCCAGAGATGAGAGACATTGAGAAGACATTTGGCTGTTACCAACATAAATAACCTATACTCTAACTAAACAAACCGAAGATATCAAGTGATGTTAGGATTTTTGAAAAGCTTGAAAGATACCATTTATGATTTAACATACTTAATTACCGTACATCGATCAGTAGTAGATTTATTAAAGTTTGCCCTTATAAAAACCTGTTCCATGGCCAATTTTTCTTAAGTGATTAATTTTCTGGAATCCAAATCATTTGATTGCAATATGATTGGTATGATGTCCTACAAAAATTCCCAAATTTGTGGGCCCCAAGGGTACCTTTTTTGTGTTTAGAGTAGCTCCACCCCATATGTGGTATCTCTTCAACAATAGTTCTCACATCCAAAATTAGCTTTTACTTAATTGTTTCTCAAGCCTCACCCATAAACATGGAAACTGAGACCGTAATAAATAGCATTCTGAAAGGTTTAAGATTCAAGGTTTAGAAATGCACCTCATGTGTTGGGTGAACTCGAGCAAACTTGACTTTCAACAAATGTTACATGCAAGTGTGATGGTTCCTGTGAGCTGCTGAAATGGTAAGAGTATTTTTCCAACAGGAAAGTCCGAGTACAGGATTTCGGGGTTTGGGTGTGGGACAGAGGACAAGGGGGCAGGGTGTCATGATATGAATTTGAATCGAATTGATTGATGAGAGGGGGAGGGGCTGGGGCTGGGGCAAGGGGGGTTGGTTGTATCTTTGATGGTCCTCTTGTCTGCTGCTGCTTCATCTAGGAAGCTCTCATCTCAAAAAGAAATGGGTGGTGATAAAACGCATCCTTGTCCTGTGAAGTAAGTGATTCTGCAAATGAAATTAGTATGAGATGCAGGCAGTGAGTGACTGACCATGGCAGCTGGATGGTCCTCTTTCTCTTCAAGGTAGGTGACAGATGGATCAAAGCTGGACACAAAATTTTGAAAAACAGATTTCTTTGGTCTCCTTTACACCCAATGCCTGGTGACTACTTAGTAATGACTGCTTAGGAGTCAGACCAAGGTGGAGGAGGAGATAGAAGTCTTAAAACACTCTTCCCTTGACCTTTTACTTTTGTATCCAATTCAATGCCCTCTAAACTACGTGCAAACCTAAAAGAGCTGTTGTGGATAAGAGAATGTCAAGCCAAATCACCGAAACCCATTTAGGAAATTGATCATCAGCCTGATATTTTTGCAAGCTAGCTCTGTCTGGGAATTTTTTTTTGACAAATTGATGGTATCCAGAGAGCAACTTTTAGGCTAGTGTACGATGTGGACAATGCAAATGTGAGGTTTGCCAGGGAGAACGGGTCTAGGAGAGGAGTTAACTTACATAATAGATAGAAATTTGAAAGATAGATGATTCATAGAACTGAACTGAAATTTATTTTTTAAGTGAAAACTCAACCCATGGAGTACTTACCTTGGATAATTTGCAGGCCATTAGCATGGTGAGTACCTAGCTTGTAAGTAATTCTGACACCAATCTAATAAACTCTTTTGTGACAGGTTGCGAACTTCAATTAGGGAGCGCGGGGTTTTGAGCTTGAATTTCTAGCTAACTGAGTGGAAATGGTCTCCAGAGTCCAGGGCGATGAAGTAAAAGAGCAGAAAGAGATTGATGTAGGTACCCCAGACACAGCTGGATGCTGTATATGTTACAGAAATGCAGATTTTGAAAAATCTTTTCTGACTTTGTGACAAGGTTGTGGTAATAAGTAGAAGAGAGAGAGAGAGAGAGAGTACATACATACAGCTGCAGATGAGTGTTGTTGGCTGCCAATTTCTCCCAGTGATATTTTTATTTTCCCCATAAGAAGAAGAGAAGAGAGAGATGGCAGCACCCCAGGAACATGATACTTTAAAGTGGGTAAGTATGATTGTTGATCTTGTATATAGGCCTCTTCTCTCTGCCTTGTATCTAGGCCTTACCATGCTGGTATTACCTGAGGCAAGACCAGCCATGTACTAGTATCAGCCTGGTAAGCACCAATATTGGCCGACTACTGAGTTTTGGCCCAGTTATCAATCAGGTTATTCATAAGCTACCAGTCGGATATTTCTTTTTCTTTTTTGATAACTGATTAATAATTTTAACAATCAATTTTAAAATTTCAAATTCTAATACTCTACCCAGATTACACCCTATTGATTATCATCCAAGTAGATTATCAATTTTTAAACATTTCCTATTTCATTATAACAAAAAGTGTATGTACATGAAATGATTTCGTTGGATTATGAGTGAATTCATTGGTTATAGAGAACGGGGCTTAGTGAAAAAATAGTGAATTCACTGGTCTAGTGAATAGAGACTAATGAACTGCACCCACATCATTTTGTAGTAGTGTTTTTACAATAAGATACAATTTTTAAAAAAAAGAATAATAATAATAATAATTTTACCATTTAAAGAACCCTATAATCAGCTAATAATCAATGGTTATCAATCAATTATTTGATACCCACCTTTATGCATAGCTGATGACAAATGAAGCGGTTACTACTATGAATAGGTTGGCACAAAACTTTGAAAAAGTATGCAATACAAGGATCAAAGTCAATACCAACCCAACACTAGCAAGTATAGTTGGTAGGTAAGTAGATCTTAAGGAATGTAAGTAAATTACTATGAAGGTAGGTAAGTAAGGCACTTGGTGATTATTAAGTAGGTAGATGTATATGGATGGTTAGTGCAAGGCTAACCATCATAATTGCCATGGTTACTTATGGGACATGAATCCAACATAAAAAGTGTTTCCTGCTCACACACCATGGATCCTGCATGGTGGGATCTATGGTGTGATAGTGGGTGCGTGAGAAGCCGTTCTCTCTAGGCTTGAGATTTGACATAAACCTATCAAACTTCATTAAAATGAAATGTTCCGCATTTTCTGGCAATGCAAACAAAGGGTGCCTTATGTCCAGTAATGAGCCATAAGGAATGAGCAAGCATTTCCCATGCTACCCAACAGGTACCTATCTAATTAGCTCAAAGTAGGGGAGGTATCCAAGTGACTATATATAAGGGAAGGTCTGTTCCTGAGGGCCTCCCCTACTTTGAGCTAATTTGAGCTAAATTTAGGGTTGATCCTTCAGAGAAGGCCTTCCCCGGTGTAAAGCACAAAAGGTCTTTTAATTCAAATGGTGGAGGGTCTGCATGTGATAAAGAGAAGGCTCCTTTAACTGACAACTCAATCTTCTATGCATGGAGGTGTGTTCTAATACAAAGAGAAAAACCTTCAGAGTGCTTTATGTTGTTGGTTGGGATATTGCACAAGGGTAGATGAGAGGGTGATGATAGAGATTCCCTTTGTGCCTAAAGAAGATGAAGAGGAAAGCTTAAAACTCATCTTCCGTGCTGGACTTTCTCATTGGCCAGCAGCAACACAAAGCTTTGGCTAGAAGTGGGGATCTCAATTGGTTCAAAGACTTCTGCGCATAATTGAGCAGAGCTTACAGAGTGCTACATACTTAATACTTACCCACCTACTCCATGGGATTCAACACATTGATCTGATACAGGCTCTTCATTTTCTAAGCACATTCTGTGAAGGAGGGTGTCTTCCATCCTCAGCAACCAAAATAATATACTTTCCTTTAGCATCAAGACCTCCTTTTGGGAACCAATGCCTGATTTCATACTCTGATAGAATCTGATATAGATAAAACCTAAAAAACCTCGATTTGATTCTGAAGTGAAGAATTTTAAATGGATGTATCTGGTTGAATACAAACTTGAAAAAATGAAGTATACGAGAAGGGCCCTTCAAAAAGCAGAACTGGGATTTTTTCACTTTCTAGAAATAGTGACAGGCTGGCTGGTACCTTCCGCTGTGAAAGATCCTGCTTGATGAAAATAGGTTTCTTTAAGCAGTAAATGGACCTGAAAATATAAAGGAAAAATGCAGGCGGTCTAGACAGAAGCATTTTCGCAAATGCGTTTTTTACAGTGTATAGCCTTTACACATGGATGTAAGGGTCTACCCCGCTAGTGTTGTGAAAGAGAATGGTTTACTCACATTTGCAGCACTTTATGCTATGTAGATAAACATCACTTTGAGAAAATTACACTACTATTTCAATTTTTATTTTTATTTTTGTTTTGTGTTTTAATTTCCTTTCTACAATGGACTGCAAATGGAAAAGTCCATTGTAGGAAGGAAACCAAAATACAACCTGGTCACCAAGTAAAACAAAGTGGGACTAGTTAATAATACTAACCATCCCAAGTAATCAGGCCACAGTAAACCAGCACCCACCAGCGCACCATCCACTGGATTACTCAGTTGTGGATGAACCTCAACTGAGTTAGTATATGGTTTCACCTTGGTAACCAATTCTGTACAAAATAGGTCTCATATTTAGGTAGATAGGTAGGAAAATAGACAACTACTAGGTAAGTGGATGGATTATACATAGGTAAGGGCTGTTTTTACTACCTACCTACTAATAACCTGCTTGTGGGTTGTTAGTAGGTAGGCAGTTAAAAAAAGCAACTGAGCTAACCATGGTAACCACCATGGTTAGCTAAGCAACTGGAACCCAACAGAAAATTGTTTCCTGACCACTTGTCATTCATCCGTCACCATGCTGGTGGGTGCTGGTCCACTGTGGCCAAGTAATCAATAGTTCCAGGGTCTTTTAACTATTTGTTGGAGAGTCTTCTCCCATTCTAGTCTGCCATAAGCAATTACCCCATCCATGATTGAGTGGCCTACCTTATAATTGAACCATATCTGGTTTCTAAAAATCATCTCCCTTCTTGCTATCCACAAAGTCCATACTACCACACCTCTCTAGAGTGACCATATTGGTGTGAAGGTTTTATATAGGCTTGTGAGAGTTTATTATTTTAATAAGGCATTGCATGATGTCAAGCCCCTTCATTTTACCTTAACCAAGTGACGAGTGTTTGAGACAATAGAATGTAGTAGCTGCCCATGCCTTCACTGCACTAGGGCATTCAATGAATTAAAGTTTGATGCATGATAAGATCACACATGCTGCAGCCAATTTCAATGTCTTTGTTATGCTAAGCTCTCAATTCATTGATTGCTATGGCCTTATGGTAGAAGGACTAGAGGAACCTCGCATCTTTTTTGGCTCAA
>Ga0209208_10009000_pt1 | contig 13192 bp, 15 predicted proteins | sample S1TSphfallax_3_FD_187694 | JGI IMG/M metagenome (GOLD analysis project Ga0209208, IMG submission 187694) | Host-associated microbial communities from peat moss isolated from Minnesota, USA - S1T2_Fd - Sphagnum fallax MG (SPAdes) (version 2) | ecosystem: Host-associated > Plants > Peat moss >...
TTTTTTTGTCATACATTAAGGAAAAAAATGGGAAAAAAAATTTGGATCATTTTTCTAGTTTTTTTAGTTTGGCATCATGAAGATTCATAATAATAAACTTGTCCATGATGCCTTAAAAAAATGAAAGGAAAAATATATATTCTAATTTACATAAATGTATAAGAATTTAATATATGAAAAAAATTGTAATTTAAAAGTCTATATGTGTTTAAGATTTTGCATGCATGAACATTTTGACCTAATCATTAACCCATTCAAATATAAATATGAAACTTTCCAAATTTTTATACATCCATTTAAAAAAATCGTGGTGAGTGCAAAATACAACTCATGAATAGTGGATTTAACAACATTCAAAGTGAATAATTCAATCCATGTGTAAATATTAATAGTTTAGGAAATGTGAAAATTTTCACTAACCCATTCAAATGTAAATATGAAGCATTAAGTTGAACTATATGTGTTTCCATATATACTAATAAGTGCAATATGCAAGTTTTGAATAATGATTTCAATAAGTTCAAAGTGGATGATTTGACTCATATAAAAATGTTGATAGTTCAAAAAATGTGAAAAAATCACGAATTCATTCCAATATAAATGTGGGGTTTTAAATTGTTACGTGTGTTTTAATAAATTATGATAAGTGTAAAATGCAACTCTTAAATAATGGTTTCAACATGTTAAAAATTGATAATTCAACTCATGTACCATGTTAATGGTTAAATGAATGTCAAAAAGTTCATTAATCCATTATAACGCGTTGTGTAAATAAAATTTTAAAAGACCTCAATTTCCACGTCAATAATTTAAAATTATTAAATAATTAAATAAGGTCCAAATTATACTCATAAGTGAACAACATAATGAACATAACAACTATGAATAATATTGACCATTAATTAGTGCAATAAGCCACTTGCAATCTTAAAATGGCCAAATGTAGTTGAAATATGGTCAAATTGAACAATAATCACAATATGTGGAGGTGGAAAAGGACAAGATTTTTTTTTATGCAACCCAAAGGTCACTTGATGTTTTCAACATAAATAGATTTCAAGAAGGATGATGGGGGCATTGACATGTAAGTTCGAATCTTCACCCAAACATAAATGGTAAACTTCAAATATGGTAGGCTTTACATGGAGTAATTTCCCTTTCTACTTGGTGGGAGGGAAAATTTATGGAAATGTGTCTAGTGGAAATTTATGGTTTTTCATTTATTTTCATGTTTTGTCATCCCAAGTTCATGAATAAATTTTCAATTCTTCATCCATTAGTGGATTGACCATGTGCTTTACTTGAAATAAAGCCCATGAATGGGGGATCTACAAGAATAAACTTGTCTTTTTTTTTCCCACCTTAGGCAAATCTTTTTTTTGGTTTTGCCCTTTAGGGAAGAGACATTGTCTTGGCCCCAGAAATGGGCCAAAACTTTGGTATCCATATATAATAAGGTGATTTGAAATTCATTATTGTCCTAGTAATAGATAAGTCAACTTATTATTAATGCCCCATTTAACTCCTATTCATTCATGCATGGTTGGAATAATTCACTTTTTACATTAAATAATGTTCATTTAATTATGCATGATAATTTTTAGTGGTGGCAAGTTAGATTATTTACACGTGGAATTTTGTGTGGAGTAAAAATGTCATATTTCTATTTCAAACTTAAGTATATTGTTAAATATCACTATTCATACATGCTTGTTTTCATTAGTGGTAAATTGCAATAATCATATGTGAAGTATTATGTTATTTCATGCATAGTTCACATAACTTATTTTCACATTAAGTGATGTCTAGTTACATGTTAATCATGCATGAATACATTATTATTCATGTTTTTTTTTAAAGTGGTGGAAAGTTCCAACAATTACATGTGGATTTTGGTATGGACTAGTAAGAGAAAAGCTCTTGTTGTCCTTTTGTTGAAACCAAAATTGACTAATTAACCCCAATAGTTCCCCCAATCATTATGACAAGCTTTGGTTGAAGTTTCAATTGGTGCTCCATGTTTTTAGTTTTTTATATTTCACTTTTGATTTGCTTTGGATTAGATAATCATTTTGAATTTTTTTCTTTTGAACCTTTCTTTTCACATTTGATACATCCCCCATATGCTTTCGACATGTTTTAATGGAAGGTGATCAATCCATCTTATTTTTATTTTTTTGGTTCATTTGGCCACAAACAAGTCAATAAAATTGTTTTCACAAATTCAACTCCAAGGTGCATCGCAGGTCATTTTTGGCTTTTGGGTTTTTTTTTGTTTTTTTTTTGTTTTGAACTAAACACATTTGCATAATGGTGATAAGGAGGGTGAGCCAATGTTCACCATCAACAACTTGGATCACATAGTTCATGATATTGTATTTGAGGGCTTTGTGTTCAATCATTATGAAATTTTTGACAATTCAAGTGTTTTTGCATATTTGCATGTCGATGTTATAGACCAATGTGGGATTTCAACTATGAGTGTCACCCTAAATGGGGCATTGGTGACATTACACGGTGATAAATTTATTTGCAGGAACCACATGCAAATCAAAAAAATTACCCTGACACCTCAAGTGAAATGGGAACAAGGGGACCTCAATATTTGTATCCGTGTTAATAATTTGACTTTGGCGGATGTTCTTTCACACAAAAACATCACTTTCCATTTTGTTCACATTTACACAATTGCATCCTTTTGTAAGTTTTTACATGACAAATTTGCAACAACAACAATTGTTATACTTGTGATTAGTGTTCAAGGGGAAATAGACAGAGGATTTGACCTCACCATTGCAGATGGGGAAACATGTTATGATATAGAAACTATAAGTTGCAATCATTTTTGCTTCATTTTTTTGGGAAGGATGTCACATTCCTTTTGTGCATTTAAATCATGGATAAATTTCAAAGCCCTTGTTTTTTATCAGCTATATCTAAGGATAATAACATAGAAAAAAATATTGATTAAAAGGTTTTTTTTTTAAAGCATGATTTTGAAAATTGGAGTGGTTTGATGGGTAGTATATTTTATCTTTCATTTCCATACTTTTCTAGTGGTATTTGAATTCATGTACATTTACATGTCTTATTATGAATTGTTAAACTCAATTGTGAAACATAAATTTTGTTTACAATTGTAATTATGTAGATTTATTTTTCTACTACAACATATAATATATTTCATTTTGGAAGGGGGCTCAAGGATATGCTATCTTAATATATACTCAGGCAAAGATGATTTTTTGCTTAATCAAATGAACCACTTTAATTATTTAATGTAGGGACATCTTGTTTTGGTAGACTAATATTTACCATGCCTAGGAAAGGGGGGAGTGGAGCATATTACCAAAGGCCAAATTTTTCCTTAGCAAATGAACGAAATGTTTGTGGCAGTGTAATCTAGTTAACTTTTCACCGTGGTCTTGGGATTTGTTCCATAACAATAATCTTCCAAATTTGTTTTCAAATCTTGAACATTTTAAGTACCTTGGTATATTAGTAGCTTTAACATTAGTTATATATATATTTTAAATGCTTTCAAATTTTTCAAAAAAAAAAGTTCAAAGAAAACATGTTGAAATATTTAGAAATATTTGTCTTCCTTTGTGCAAGTCACTAAAATGGTTTTTTAAGCTTTTGGGCTAGTAAGGAACATAAAAGTGGACTATTACTCAATTGATGGGTGAAAAATGTTCAATGGGTTAGTGCAAGGCCTAGGAGAGAATTTTTGGCCAGTAACCACGACATAAGGAGAAGTAAATGAACATTATTTAGTGTGTTTTCAAGCAAATATGAAACATCTAGATGTAAACTAATGTTGGATGTATTTTTTTGTACAAAATATTGAAATGTTCTTAAGTAAATCTAACTAAAGTTACATGGGTTACATAGTCAAAACTACTTAAATCATTTTCTTTGTAAAAAAGGACTCTAAAGTCCTAGAGTACTAGTTCATTTTGGGATACTTTGATTGTGATTGTAGCATAATGTGATGATTTTAATGTTTGACTTGAAAAACTCATGAATATGACACAAGTTTTCATGTATTATTGTTACAAATTATTGAAGATTTGTATATGCATGTTTTAGTCGTGACTCCATTTGTGTGAACTTGTTAAACATGCCATCTTACAAATATCATATGACAAGATGATGGCATGTTCTTTTGTTTTGCTTGTAATATCACAACACCTTGTGTTTTGGATGCAAATGTGAAAGGCCAGAGTGTGTTTATCACATGTTGATGTCACTGTGAAAAAAATTGGATTCAACCTTTGACTAGTTTAGATGAGGTGACATTTTTATCCATGCACTCAAAAAATAAATTAATTGTCCTCCATTTAAATTCATGGTTCATTTTCCTTCACCCTAGGGTGAAAGCATGAAGTATACAATATAATTACCTTGATAGTCTACTTGTCAAGCTAACAAGAAATAGGATTAAAACTCATCATAAAATAATTATACATTTAATATTTTTACTTAAATGATTTTTTTTTTCACTATTACAATTTTTTTTTTAAAATTATGTTGTATAAGTAGGTTTCAAGTAGACTTTTATAGATGTAAGTAGCTTTTGAAGCCTACTTTTTGTAACGTAACATTTGTTTCAAGTATGTGTCAAATTGATTTTACCAAAAAAAAATTAAAAATCATTTATTTTCCATCTTTTGAATATACAATGATCTTTATGTTATAATTTCACAAAAATCTATTTCATTCAAATTTCTAATGAAAAAGTACTTTTGAACACCATATTGGCAAGTCAAATTCAAATGTACTTGTTCCCTAATTTTATTATTCCAAAGTTTTTTTTAAAAAAAATGTTGTATTCAACTTAATACAAACCCAATGGAAAACACCATGGTTTGAAAATGAAATTTAAGTAAAAATTGAATATACTTTCTTGTGTTTTTGTGAAAAACTATTTCTTTTAAAACTTGATTTTTTTGGTCAACTTTTTTTGTATAAAATACCATGCTTTTAGCCCCAACTAGTGACCTCAGTAGTTTTCAGGAATAGATTGGAGATTGAGACATAAGTTTTATTGCATAAGTTTTTAATTAAATCAATTGATATGTTCAATTTTTTTAGTGAATTAGTTTTCTAGTGGATCGTCACATCCATGTCCATGTATGTACAAATCAACATACATATACATAGGTTATATTAAATTGGGTCTTGTGATGTATTTATTAACTATATTGTTATAAATATTTGTAAATCAATGTACATATATATCATTCAAACTTTATGTTAACCTTGTTTTGAAAACGTAATATATACATTGCAATCTACCATTTGAAAATATATTTTATATTCCCTTGAAGTAGATTTCTTGGAATGTAACCAAAAAAATGAATAGTATTGATGAAACACTTTTTAATGTTTGACTCCATAGGGTATCAAGCTATCCATAGAAAGTTGGGGATTTTCTTTTTTATTTAGTTACTTACTTGAAAAAATTATCAATTTCACTAATCGATCTTAGGAAAAGAGTTGTACAATGTCTTCAACATGCTATAAATATAAATGATCCTAGAGTTTCACACTATTATAATGTTTATTTGAGCCAAGACAGATTAATGACACTACACCAAATCAATTCACCTTATGAATACCTTCAAAGAATGGGTTTAAGTGCTTTAGAAGGTGGTCTTTAGGCTGATTTCACAAAAAAAAATTGGTTGGCACAATTTGTGAAGTCCACCATTAAAGCATGGCCATATATTATTGTTGGAGAAGAATTTGCAGAAATGAATGAACAACTTATTTGGTATGGCCATTTTGAGCTAGTCATAGACATTTTACATTTTAATCTATCGTTAATACACCCATTTTGGAATTATGATCATGAAAAAAAAATCATCATTGCATGGAGATATCAAATCTTGTAACAATGAATTAAAAAAAGAAAAATACAACATGATGCCCAAACGTCAAATGTTTTTGAATTTTTAAAAAAAATGACATCATCTTTAATTTTGCTAGAGACTCGAACAAAACAAAAATTTACAACAAATCCTCAATGATCATAAAATTTGGATTTGAAAAAAATTGCTAAATTATTTTGTGATATCCATCCCCATCTTAATGTAACCATCCGACGAGTACATAGACATGCTCATTATATGCAAAAAAAACTTGCATACCCTTTGAATGTTATTATCACAAAGTTGTTTATGAAAAAACTCATAACGATTGTTCTAATAATATTTCACAATGTGAATTTTGTCATACGCAAGAAAAAATTGATGCCACACAACATGAATTTTCTTTCATAGCTCCAAAATGATAACCCAACTAGTAATGTGAAATATTCATGTTTTAAGCTTGGACAAAATGCATGATAAGATAACTACATCCATGCTTGTGACCCATAAATTTTCTACATTGAAATCAATTGTGACCATTTTTCACAATGAAATCAAGACTTTCCCGAGTGTACAACACATTAATCGTTGTTTACAATATTTAAAAACTAAAGAAAAATTGTATGATAATGTCCATGGCAAAGGTATTTCTAACACAAAAAAACTTAGATCTTTGTGAAACTTTGAACATAAAATCTTCACATAAGTTCAACAATTTACCATTACCACCTATAAAAGATAACTTAGATAACAATTTGCATGGCAATAAACGTAATGTGTCTTCCATCAATTCAAAAAAATGTTGATAATATGACAATAGGTGATTCAATGTTCATTGAAATGTTCCAACAAAAACTAAATGACGCTCCAATTTGACCTTGCATGTTTTCTCATCAACTTTGGTTCAAGAAACAAGCCACTCATCTTACAAAGAAACATGTATATAAACTATCTACCATATATACCTTTTTTATTGAATGTAAACCCAAAAAATATCATTGGTTTAATTTAGTTGCAACAACTACAAAAGATACCTACATGGAAAAGATTTTCCAAATTTCTTGGTACCAACAATTTTTTTTAAAAAAAATCATATTCCATTTGTATCAATATTGTTTGAATTAAAATATATATTCATCATTCTAAAACAAACATTTGCAGAAATTTGTCAAGTTCAAGGATATGGGCAATTCAAAATGCATGGGAGTGTGATCAATGTTCCTTCAAATTTAAATATAATTCAATCAGTTTTACCACGATTATCAAACGATGAAACAACATCTGGTTTAATTATCAAAAATGAACTTGAATATAATTCCTTTCACACATTTAGTAACATTCAGCCAAATCAAATTATGTATGCATTAATTTTTTTTTGAAAACTCCTTTATATGTGGATGCTAACATATCAATACAAGCATTATGCTTCAACATGTTTAATGTATCAAAACAATGAAAAGACAATAATTTTTGCGGTAATATGGATTTTTATACAACATCGTCATACCAAAAAAATAGTTTTGAAGAAGTTTTCAATGATGTTACAATAGATAATTTGATCCAAAACTTTTTAACATCAAATCAAATTGATGATGAAATCCTCACAATGGCACCAAGCCAAGACTATAAACCTCTTAGCCTCTTTCAAGATCAACATAGTGAATAACTCAATTATCCAACTTTATTCTTCGAAAACCATCATGTTCAATGTATCCCATCACATTACACATATCAAGAAATTGAAAATTTTGGGATCAATTAATCCATAAATACCACAAATTTGCTAGACATATTCCAAACTTGTTTTTTTAAGTTGTCAAAGTTTTAATACAAGTAGTATGAACAACATGTTGAATATAGATTCATAAAGGGCAACTTCATGGTCGTGAGCTCACCACTAAACAAGTAGCAAATAAACCAAATTTAGATAAGTTGTTATGATCAAACATTGGTTATCTCGATTTAGTTCAATAACGATATTCACTAGACCACTTTAAAAACTTAACAAAAAATGTATTTGCCATGATATGACAACTAGGTCCACCAATTTTTTTGGTGACTTTTACAACTGTTGAAAGTAGGTATTACATCATCTTGACAAAGGTTTCATTGATGTCCATAACAATTTCAACAAACTTGACTCCAAGAATATAACACATTTACTGAGAGTTAACCTTGTAACTTGTGCATAATATTATGACCACCAAACATGCCTACATTTAGACATTTATGTAAAACAAACTCATCAATATTTGATGTTGTACAAGACTTTTATTATGTAACAAAATTCCAAAATAGGGGAAGTGAACATGAACACGATATTTTATGGATTAAAAATGCACCAATTTATGGTGTACACGATAACAATGAAATTGTACCTTTTATTGACAAATACATAACATGTGATGTATGTTTACTTCCAAAAGATCTTCAAGACCCACAAACACATCGACACAAATGCACATGTTGAAAAAAAAAACGAAGCTATGTGTTGTTTCCATTACCCTCTTCCACCTTTGCCTTCTACAAAAAAATTTGGAACCCTTTGATCAATCATCTACATGTGAAGAAATCACAAAAGATCTTACAAAAATTTGCCAAAAAAATTCATAACCTTGTTAGAACTTGAAATGAATAATCCAATGTCTTTCAATCAATTCTTATAGAAATTAAACTTTGATTTTTCAACATATATAAAAACATTAAGAAATTCATTTAAAGACCTACATTATTTTAAAACATAAATGTAAACGATGTTTAAACAAATGTTTTTGGCATAAATGCTAGCCCACTTTGGGGTGCGAATACTGATGTGTAGTTCATTTTGGACCTTTATGTAGTAGTTAATTATTGCACGTCATATGTTACAAAGGTACATAAAACAATTACAAAAGAATTTCAAACAATTACAAATTATTCCCAACATGGAAACAAAAATGTAATTAGTACGAAAAAAAAGGCAATGCATTTTTGAATGCACAACAAATGTCTGCACAACTTGCAATTTACATAGTGCTCTTTATTCTTTTGTACCATTCATCACGCAAATGGATTTTCATGAACACATCCCCACCATTTGAACAAACATTTGTACTAAAATCAAATAAACAACTACAAAACCTCCCTCTTGATAAATCTAAAGACATTAAATCACTTTCAATCATTAACAAGTAGATGAATTGTCCATCATCATATATATATATATTTAATGAATTTGCTACATAGTATTTTTTTGCAAAAAAGAAAAGAAAAGAAAACTTCATACACCTCAAATTATTTATTTTGCTCACTATAACAAACATAAAGACCTAGAAAATTATTATTGAGAACAACTTTTTATCTTTCATTCGTTTTTAAACTTAGAAGATTATCAACTAGATGGTCATCCCACATGGCATTCTACATACATGACTCATGAAAAATCCATCATACAAACCATATCAAAGTTCATATATCAATTTCCAAATTTGAACAAAAACCTAAACAAATAGTTTTGTTTAAAAAACTAAAGCTCATGATTTAGTTTGTGTCAACAATGAAAACATATGGATAGACAATTGTTTTTGGTAAATGATCAAACAACATCAACACCAATTATATTTAATTCCAATGTTGAAGTTTGTGATATAACACTAGACACACATATTCAACCACAAACAATTTTATTCATTATTCCAAACACTTTTGAAAAAATAAATGATATCATTTTAAATAAAAATTATTATTATCTTGTTCAAAAATTCAATTAAAAACAATGAGCAATCTTTGGTGATTGCATATACCTTAAAAGGACACAACTTGATAAACCAATTCATTTGTTCTTGATAGGTGGAGTTGGTACTACCAAAACATTTACATTACTACTCATTATACAAGGCCTATTGCATCATTACAACAAAGAATTACATGTTGATCCACCAAAACAAAAAACACTATTCATGGCCTACATTGGTAAAACAAGTTTCAATATAGATGGCACCACAATCCATTCAACATTAAATATTCCCTTAAATTGCAAACATTTACCATCTTTGACATTTGAATGTTTAGACATTTTATCAAAAAGTATATTGATCTCAAATTATTGGTCATTGATGAAATATCCCTCATTGGTAATAAAATATTTTCTTTCATACATTATAGACTTAGAGCCATTAATTAAACAAACCGCCATTTCTTTGGTAATTTAGATGTCATTATTATTGGCAATTTGCATTAAATACCTCTAGTTCGTGACTCTTTTTCTTGGGTCTTTAAACCAAAATAAAACTCCCCAAAATTTTTAGTATAATTTTTTTGGTTTATTGTATTCAATGTTATGAATTGCATCAAGTTATGTAATAAATAAATGAACAAGTTGTTAGAATTTTAAATAATTTTGTACTTCTGCACACATTAAGAATGATATGTCCACCCTTAATGAAATATGTTTTAAAACACCCCCAAATGACCTCCAATTCCCCTTTTCATATTACATAAATAAAGCCACAAAAATATGAAATGAATATGTATTTCAACATACTAGTGGACGAGTGTATGTTTTTAATGCAAAATATCATCATCATGATGCATTTCCTTTGCACTTTAATTTATAAGAAAATCCCAACCATGTTGCAAGTTTACATTGTCAAATACGTTTGAAATTGGGAATGTTTGTGAAAGTTATGTGTTTGAAACTATGCCACACGCGATGAACTTTTCAATGGTGTTAATGGTATATTTAAATTTGTAACATCACTCCCCAATAATGAATATCTTATATGTATTCAATTTTCAAACTCAAAATACATGAGTTAAAAATCAATATTTATATTTAGCAAAAATTGAACACACTTGGACACCTATCCAACCCATTTCCAAAGAAATCCAAATAGGTGCTAATTCAAGCCATTTGATCATCCATGCATAATTTCTTATATAACCTGTTGTTGTTCACACAACTCATAGATCTCACAAGGTCTCACATTAGATTATGTGGCATTTGACCCAATTGGAACAACACATCGACATGGCCTTACTTATACAATGTTATATTAAATTCGTACATAAGAAAACCTATATTTATTGGCTCCCTTGCAAAAAATAATTTTAAGGTCAATGTTTGTGTAATGGAAGAAATGCATCAACTTCGTACAAAAGTTGCATGGAAATTAACAATAACAAGATTGTCACTACTTTGTAAAACACATGCCATAATCTAATCATTAAACACTAGGCTCTACCACTTCATGTTACTAATATTGACAATGATCACAACCTAAAATCATCCTAATTTATATGTTTCAACGAAACAAGATTGAAGTCCAATGATTTTGACATCATCCATTCCCTACCACATGCAAAAAAATATTAATCACTTATGGTGTATGGTAGTATGGACACCGTGTTATTATACAATAAACATATTAATTTGTACCCAACAAATGCCAATTTTTACCTAGGTTTAGAAATAATTATAACAACTTTCAACAACCAAAGTCGACACGCAATTCATGTTATTGCTATACACAAACCCTTTACATTACCATTAACACGTTTTTTCAATGCATTAAAACAAACCATGCTCATTCTTCCCCAAAATTGTCCAACTATTGTTTTAGGAGATTTCAATGTGAATATGCTAGATAAAATAAGTAAAAGTACACAAAATTTAACCCAATTCATGTCACAATAAAAAATGGTACTTCAATTTCAACGAAACATTACAATTTATGGCTCACAACTTGATCATGTTTGGTGTAATGCTACTGATTCCCAATGTTTTTCAATAACAACAAAAGCCTGGTTAGATTACAAACCTATTTACTTTGCATACAAATTGTCAAACCGTGTCACCAATTTCATTTCAAATTAGCTAACAAAAACTTTTTAAGAAAAAAATTAGTTTTACCAACTATGGTCAATATTATGCCAATAAGTTCCAATCATAGACTAAAATGAACCATTGAGTTTACATTATTGCTTTCACCATGATAAAACCACAAAATGTTACAAACATGTAGGGCAAAGCTCTTGTGTGACAAGCCATTTGTTCTCATAAATCCCCCATCCTACACATTATCCTTTATCCCACACATTTCCCGCCCATCATCTCCTATTGTATTGACAAATTTTTCACATTGACCAAACCTCATCACGACATCTACAAATCATAATGCCCATCTTGATTTGATTTTTTATCAATGATGTCTAGATTTGAAATCTTTGGCAAGTGGACATCACATCTTGGGACGTCCTTTTACGTTGTTGGCCTAACAACCTTGTAGTTGAAAACGCTTGTGCCACAAAAAAACATGATGAATTTCATTGTTATTTAACTCATGTAAAATTTTACAAATGTGTTTTGATTTGGTAGCACATAGAGAAACACAAATTTCTCATCGTTATTTTATAACAAGACAATTTGTCAAAATTCTAACAAGCCAAATTGAAACATAAACTTTCAAAATTTTCATTTTCAAACTATTTGAACAATGGTGGGAGATTAGTGTTCTTTCATACACAAAAATACACAATACTTGTGAACAAAAATTGGTCATGTATCCATTGGGTGTTTTGAAAGCCTTCCAACCTTACAATTGCATGTGAAGCAAAATCAAATTGAACAAACAACTTGATGTTGAATTCGAAGATGAAATGAATTGTGAAGGATTTTGAGATGTTTATCATATTTGATATTTGCATGTTCAATATTCAATGATGTGCAATAAATATCATTTTAGTTTAGTAGATAATGCATGGTTATCCAATTATTAAATTTTTTTTTATCCATGTTCTGTTCATAATAAAATGGGGTAACAACATGTTTCATATGATGCCTTCACCATGAGTTCCATAACAATGTCAAGAGAAATGTAAATGGAAATCATGTTTTCTCTTCAATGGTATTTTAAGTTGTTTTGCTTGCAATTGTTCATGACAAAAGCCTTATGTCAAGAAGGTAAAAAAATCGAAAAAATTTCCCATAGTTTGAGTGATGATGCCTCTTGTGATTTTTCAACCATTGATGTTTCATACCAATTATTTTTGGAGCATGCAATGTTATTATTTTTAATGCTTGATTTGTTGCTTGATGAAACGATAAACATCATCGAAGGTGTGTTTGTAGCATTCTTTTAATGAGAAGGGCTTGTAGGTGGTTGCCATACTCAAGAGTATTACTCGATCAAAACTTATATTAAAAATGTTTCCAAAAGAACAAGAATCAATTTTGTGACCAATAAAAATGGGTAGGGTTTAGGGTTCAAAAATGAAATTTAAATGAAGTAGTTGAATGATACACTCATTCATCCACATTCATCCACATTCATTACATC
>Ga0209208_10009001_pt1 | contig 13191 bp, 8 predicted proteins | sample S1TSphfallax_3_FD_187694 | JGI IMG/M metagenome (GOLD analysis project Ga0209208, IMG submission 187694) | Host-associated microbial communities from peat moss isolated from Minnesota, USA - S1T2_Fd - Sphagnum fallax MG (SPAdes) (version 2) | ecosystem: Host-associated > Plants > Peat moss >...
CCCATGTAAACCCCCGCCCCCCCCCCACCACCCCCCAACAAATTAAAAGTGCATTCTTTAAATAAATTGCATACACATGAATCGTCAACAGTTGACTAATGTACAAACACATCTTTTGGACCCAAAAACTATCAACAAGACTCCATTTTACACTACAAACAAATTTTTTATAAAAAATTCAGAGCAATCATGTTTTTTCAAGCATTAATGTAAATTTTTCATCCATTCGTATTTCTATGGTTCCTTAGGCCTTCAACCTTTTGTGTAAAGTGAATTTATACCTTGACATGTATTTTCCTCCAATTAAATATTTTCAATTTTGGTGGTCATGCGCTTTCAGGCTCTAATGTAAAGGGGGCCTTAATTATGCCTAAAATTGAATGTTTTTCAATGAAAGACTTGTGATGCACAATGAAGGTGTTCACGTTTGGATCTAATGGAATGTTTTCGCCTCTTGTTTATTTCCCTTGAATTCTTCGTAGAATGGCAACTTGTGCAAAATGCCTTTGTTTTTTTTTTTTGGAAAGTTCAATAATGGATGAAGATCAAACAAGTTGAGAAAGTTGAAAGAGTTGGGCATTGGATTAAATGAGGAAGTTGAACTAGCGGAGGATGGACAACAGGGTTTCATCTTTGCCAATTAGCTCCGTTTTCATCCATTCTCCAACTATTCTCAAGTCAACTTGCCTATGTTCATCTATTGTCCCTTTTCAAAAAGTTTATCCATTCAAATTATTCCACTTCCCTGGAAAAAGTTTGTTACACGAAGCTATATATATATATATAATATTATAATAATAATAATTCATTATGTAGTACCCCTATATGTATATGAATGAAGCTTCATTCATATACATATCAATCCAGTGAAAAATATGTAGTACAAGACAAAAAAAAATTCTTATTTTAATTCCAAAAAATTTACAAAATATTTTTAAATACTTATTAATTGGTGATTACTTTACTCGAAATGAGAAAATATATATTTCCATCACTTTGTATTTTCACAACTTTATCACATTCCAATGAAATTTCAAGATTTTCAAATTATTCATTTAATTTTACTTTTGTCTCAATTAACTCTACTAAATTAAAATTTGATTTATAACCAACCTTTATAAGATTTTAATGGCTATTTTTTCTCAAAAATGTCAATGAATCTAAATTGTCTAATTCTTGATGAGGTTTTCATTAAATTAGTGAATAGTAGTATAGCTAGTGTCATTGGCCCAAGTCTAAATTGGTTACCCACTAAAGTTTTCTTTTCAAAACCATTTTTTATAATTTAATTGAATCTTGAATTTTAAAAACTATTCAAAATTCAATATCTTCTCTACCTTATGTTTAAAAAAATTCAAATTTCCTTCATTAAATCCTACTTGCTAATGGTTTTCCAACAATACTAAGTGTGCACCCAAATTTCCCTATAACTTTTAGTCTTGATTTAATTAAAATTTTCAATGAAAAAAGTACAACATTTATTGTCACCTTCAACTTTTAATGATGACGTTGATATTATTAAATGGTTCTATCTAAAGTGCACATCTTAAGTAATGTAGCCACCAAGTTCCAAATTTATCTTTTTTTGTCACTAACAAGATTACAAAGTTGGACTATTGGTCGCCAAACTTTTTAACACCATTTGAAACTATTGTAATGCATGTTCTCTAACCAAATTTGATTTGAAAACAATTCATGTTTTATAACCACTTGACTATCAAGTTTTTAGGATGTTGTAACAAAATAAAAATGTTTCAACAAGTGTTATGCAAGTATCCACCAAAACATGCACCCAAGTATGGGGTGCTTCAATCACTTGGGGTTCATTGAAGAAAACATCCCATATACCCAATTGAAACAAGTTCCTTTTCTCCCATACATAAGAAGTGCCCTTACTTGAGTGGGCATATATTTTACAAAGCTCATGAAATGCACCAATGGGGTCAACATCCCACATTGCAAAAGTTGTGTAGGGCAATGGGCTTTTAAGATTTGGAAAACATAGCTTTAAAAAATGTTTGCAAATTTTTTAAGTTGTTGAATGTGCTAGCTTGAGAAACAAAAATGAGGACAATGTAATGGAAAGGATAGTGGTCTTTAGATGTTGTCCACAATCGATAACCAACGTTCACTTCAAATAAACATGTAGCCACCAAAAGAAGAGGTTAATAAAACTTTATGATTTAATTACATATAATGGTGATGATAAAACGAAATATCAAATTGGTCAAAGGCTATGCTTTGCCATGAAACCACCTACTCATAGTTACATTACATATACTAAAGCTTAGGTGAATCAAAACCTTTTAGGCTCACTCTCATTGAACATCCACAAATCTCCTATTGGCATTGCTTCTTCCCACATCCCATCAAAATCCCAAAAGTTTGTACAAGAAAGGAAACTCAACCCAATCCCACACGTGATGAATCAAAGATCAACAATTTCTACCCAAACCCTAAATGGAAACTAATTGTAGACCCAAAACTTAAAACATCAACCAAGGTACTCACTTCATCCCATCCCAAAACCTACTTCCCAAAGTCAAGCTCGGTCATTTTTGAGACAATGCCAATAGGAAACTACTCACAAACCCCTTTAATTTTCCATCATTTTCACCAACAACTATCACTAACATACTACCATAGACTCTATATCTTCAATGCAACAAAATCTCAAAGAATATAACTACGCACATAGAACATTCATCTCCAAATGCATTCTACATCAAACCAACTCTATTTAGAATCCCAAACAATGTTGATAAAAACTTAGTTCTTGCCAAGACTAAAGGAAAATTTAAAAAGTTGCTCCATTGGTGAACCATCCTCCCTTAAATAGTTGAAGCTCCAAATCACCATAAATATTGCCAACTAATCAAAACCAAAGCTATGTGATCCACCATAAAAACAAAAAATAAACATGATAAGCTTGCAAGCTCACCTTTTAAAATAAGGAAACTAGAGCATCCACATTCTTCCTCTTTCATGAATGCAAACACGTGCAAACATAACACATAGAAAAAATACATATTCTATTTGAAGCAAAAAATGATCAATGTGATTATGAATGGTTATAACGATCCATCAACTACTAGGTTAGGTCAACACCTTTTGAACTTTTTACTTTAAGGCTTGGTTTTAGGTCACAAGCCTTCAATCTTTTGTTCAATGGATCTTGTGTTATTGCTGTTTCATGAATGTCTACTTTTGTGTCTCTATTTTTGCATCCTCATCAATGTGTCCTTTTGCATTTTTGTTTTTGCATTTTCATCCCTATGTGCTTTTGTGTTTTTGTTAGAAGTTAAAACACTTTTTGTAAGTTGTGTGTGACCCTTTCACATTCACACACATCTTTGACTTAAACATGTGTTTTTTGGCTTGAAAATTATGTGAATTATGATTATACTCTTTTATGCCCAAGCCAAGATCAATGTCTTTTTTTTCAAATTCTTCAAGTAGGTGCGCTAGCTAGGATCCTCAACATTAATTAGCAATAAATTGCGATTGTCCTGATGGACTAGTAAATCCTTTTTGGAATCTTGCCTAATTCTAATGATATACAAAAACAAATTGTTTAAATATAGCAACTTCTAAGTTTTTTTGTCAAGATATGGAGATTTTATTTTTTTAAATCTCAAAAATCCCTTTGTTGGATTTGCCAGCAATTTTTTTTGTCACCAAGGTGTGAAAATTCACCCCAAAAAAAAAACATTGACCAAGATACACTAACAAACATTTTTTACTTAAACATGTGTTTTTTTACTTGAAAATGATATGAATTAAGATTTTTCTCTTTTATTATTCACATGCCTAGGTTCATGTCTGGTGGGCATCACCCTTTTTCATACCCATTACCCATGCCCTTGTGTGAAAATAAAATGGACCTGTGTTTATGCCCAGAGGGCATAAGTTGGCTAAAAAACTCCTTGACCAAAAGGCCTATGGGCTTCACAAATGGATTTTAATTCTTTTGTTAATGCCCTGCCTCTCTGGTATGCCTGAAAGTAGAGACCCAGCCAACAACACTTATATAACATCTCAACATATATTTTCTAGCCAGAAATACTCTCACTTTATAATCACAATAACCATTCATCCAAGAATTGAAGATTGTGCAACAGCAGCAGCAAGGTTCAATTCTTGGCTAAGATGGTAAGGTGATGTCCCAAAGCAAGATGATGTCATCAAATTTTGCTTGTCACACACCTTTTGAGTATTATTTAGCATCGAACATCCATCGTGCAAGACGCTAAATAGCCCCGCCCCCGCCCCTCTCTCTCTCTCCCACATCGAGCTCTGTCCGGCGCCCTTTCTGGGCCTGACAGTGCAGTAGCCCTGCAGAGAACTGTGTGGTTCTGCTGCAAGGTTCGACTTTTGACTGTAGGCGTTATGTAAATTAAAAAGAAAAACAAACTTCCTCCTCAGTGCCTGAATCTATGCTTCAGGAGGTGTGGATTTCGAATCTCCTACGGCCACAGCAAAACACTAAAGTAATTCCAGCAATACTAATATATGAAGAAGAAGAAGAAGAACATTGACATTCTACTCTTTTTGCTGAATAAAATGAACATAACATGTAGAATCGTGCTGCGTGGTTTTATGCAGAACCATCCAGGGCCAAAAAACATTTGCAAGAAGACAAGAAAAACTTGCACTGAACTGAGCTCGATGTGGGGTGGGGGGTATTTAGCAGCTCTCATAGGTACAATATCAGGCATCGTATGTCATGTGCATCTATATATATATAGTTTGAACCCCGTGCCTAATGCACAGGTGTGGGTGTATTTGACAGTACATATTACAAAATTACAACTACAAACTACATTTCCAAAACCTCTCTATATACCACATTCCGCATGTATTCATTGGGACCCTGGCCGCTGAAAATCTTGTTGGGTTTGTTGCTGATATTGATATTAAAATCTTGGGGGTGCCACCCCGGGACCGGGCATGCCTTTCCTATACAGCAACACATGCGCAGAGGGGAGGGTTATTTATTTCTGTCAGGGTTTTCTTCCCTGTATGATGCTATCCATGGATGGATGACGGGACGGATGGATGGATGGATGGACGGGTCACCTCAAAAAGCTTCACCAAATACGACCACGACGTCTTTTATTATATGTAATAATATATATATATATATATATATATTGACACGGCAGTTTCACACTATTTAAAGCTTGTCCATCATAAAAAGTATTGTGTAAAAGGCCATTATAGGTCCTACAATCTATTCCCTTGGTGATGCTCTTATTCCTCAAGAATCTATATGTTACGAGTTGGGAGCTATTGATAGTACTATTGTCCTTGAAAAAGCCTTTTCTTGGACAAACAAAATTGCCATAATCAAAAGAGAAAAAATACTCAAAATTGAGACTCAAGAGTGGCCTTGCCTTGGGTGAACTAGCTAGCACCTATGCCGGTACCATGGTAAAGACCTGAGAACCTGATTCTGGTTCAGTTTTTTACTAATCGGAACTTGAACCCGTGGTTCTAAGTTCTAACCATCCAAACCAGGCACCTGCCCAACACTGTTAAAAACTAAAAACCTACAAATTTCTTCAAAGAAAAACCTCCAAATTGTTTTGGGGTTGTTTCTAAACACTATTAAACACCTCACATGGACACAAAATTAGAGTCTCCCAAGTTTAAAAGCTAAAAACCTACAAGTTTTTAAAAAGAAAAACCTCCAAATTTTTTTGGGGTTGTTTCTAAACAATATAAAACATCTCACTCAGACACAAAATTAGAGGCTCCAAGTTTGAATTTTACAATACCAAGGTTAAACATAGCCTCGAAGGGGCATCACTCAAGAAGGTGAAGGTACTGAAGTAGGTGCTGGTTCACCCTGGGTCCACTCAATGACCACCTGTAAAAGACTGGACTTTCCATGTTCTTTTTCACTTGTGGTTTCATGCAAAGAAGTCCTGGGCTGTTTGTTTGAGATTTAGTTTCTGCTCTCAAAAGACTTGTTCTTCTTGATGGCTGTAGTAAGTTAAGCTCCAAAATGCAGTCTTTGTGTAAAAGCTATACCTAGTCTCAATTTTGTCAGATGTCTCCAAAATGGCCATAAAGCTATAGTTTGGAAACACCCTTTGGCCAACGCCCACATCTCATTATTGCCAATGTACACACTCAAATATGGAGGAGGGATTGGACATTCCCAAAAATATGGGCGGCTAGGACAAGGTGTGGGACATCTCATCCTAAACTTCAAGAGTAACCCATCTCCCCCCCTCATCTCTCCCACCGTCCCCCCCCCCTACAAGCTTAGCCACAACAAACACTACACAAACATGAATTGTCATAAATTGTTAGAAAGAAGAATTTTAAAACACAAAACAATGTGCTTGCGGTAGACCTAGCAAGCTTGAAATTTATTGGTCTTGCCTACCAAGGCAAGGATATTGTGGTTAGATTCGTTATAGAGTATAGTAGCTTAAGGGAATTTGACCCCTAGGTAATAGGTCTATTTTTATATGAGAATTTTTGAAAGATGATATTTTGGCTTGTGTTGAAACTTGAGATTACTTAAAGAGAGTTATAATATGTTGAAAGATTTTTGTTTCTTTTACTAGAGGAATTTTTGAAGGTTATATTTTTGCATGGTGAAAATTTGAGTTTCCATAATTCTTCTTTTGCCTTAAGAGACTTTTTAATGTAAATGGCAAGGCCACAGTGTGACACACCCCGCATTATATGGTGTGATTTGATGATGATGGTAGTAGAGTATGATGTCCTTCAAAGTTCATACTTATCGATGACAAGACAAACCTATTATACATTATCAAGAAGGGGACAAAAGCATATCCTATAACTATGTGCTTCCAATATTTCTGCCATCACCAGCATGTGTCTCTTGCTACCTTTTCTTGAATGTATCAGGTAATTGCAACACCTGTTTGTGTGTGTGTGTGTGTGTTTGTCCCATTATCTTTTTAATACATATGTGGGTCCCTTTTTCCCCCCTTGTTTTTGGTCCTGCATTTTGACATATGTATGAAATGGTCACAGCTAGAATTCACACTGAAACTACTCAACCCCGGTTCCCAATACAACACCCAAAAATGGGGTCTCTTCAACACAACAAAATCTTATGTTTGGAACATGCAGGCCCAACTCGTGCTTGGGAATTCTATGCAACACACATGAAAATTGTATGTCCTATAATAGTACCTAATACATGTGTGCACATAGAAAGGGATTGTGGAGCATTTTCATTTTTAATGATGTTTTCATTCATAAAACTAATAGGAAAAAGTCAAAATGAGCAACTTTTTTCTTTTTTTTTGGGTTGGGAAGGGGGTCAGGGAAGGTTGGATTGTGTTCCCAATTCTACCCATACTTTTTTTGGCCATGATCCACATCAATGGAGGCTAAAAGTTGGATGTGTCAGTGCACACTCAGTCCGTGGATCCTCCATATAGGTCCACACTCCACACAATTAAGGGGCAATCTGAACATAGAACTATGATGTGCAATTTATGCCGATTAGGTCCATGCTCCACACATTTAATGGCAATGTGAACATAGAAATAAGAAGTGTTGCAACTTACATGGCAACTTATGGCAATGTGAACATAGAAATAAGAAGTGTTGCACTTTATATGGCAACTTATAGCAAAACAACGTGTAAGGCACATTTTAAGGGTGGCAAAGTTCACACAAAAGTAACAAAGGCAATTTAGGTGACAACTTATCACAAAACCTCTAAAGATGAGAGATAGGGAAGAACTTCTTAGACTTGCAGATTGAGATTCAACATACACAAGTTTTAAAATAATTCTCACAAGTCCAACTCTTTTTCTTCTTTTTTTTGCAATGAGCCAATTTGATTGGCCCATTGCAAAAAAAAGTTGAAACTATGTAGGCTCCCCAAAAATAAAGATTCTCTGGAAAGATGGAATGCCTCCCCCTTTTGCCCACCTATATAGGTGAGAAGGGGAGGACTTTGGGCAAAACATATGGGATTAAAGCAAGGTGCTATTGGGAACACCCTTGGGGAACGCATTGGGAACCTAGGGGACATATGGGGAACCTGATGGGAACTTGAAAGGAACATGTTGGGAACAAAGGTAAAAAGAAAAAAATCCTTCTCCTCCCCCCCCAAACTTAAAAGAAAAAAAGGCACTTTTTTGGCCTGGGCTAATACCCCATTATAAACTGGCGGTACTTGTGTATTTATTAGTACATACATTTTTGTCCTAATTTGTTGAGGAGATCAGGATTTAGAATACACACCAAGTTTCAAATACTCTTGCATATGATGGTGCCAAGTGGTATACATATTGCTTTTGTCCTAACTTGTTCATTCCACATTGTGGTATATTCATATGTTCATCTCTTGATCTAATATTTACTCCATATTTGTGGTATATGCAATTTTGTCCTAATTGGTTAACTCCATATTGTGGTATATGCGTTTTTGTCCTAATTTGTTAACTACACGTTGTGGTATATGCGTTTTTTGTCCTAATTTGTTTGAGTCACAATAGTTGCTTCTCAAACTTGAGATCCCCAGATTTCAAGGTATCCAACAAGCCAGGAGGCATAATTCTGAAAGAGATAGAATAAAGTGCTGCTTTCTTCACAAAAACCAATTCCGAAGAATAATTTATGATGGGAGCAGATAATGTGCCTTGATGATACTATTCTTCTTCCCCCACAAACCACCTCCCAAAATTCTTGTTTAAGTAGTAATGTCGACTTTTCATGGTGTGAAGTTCGTTAGAGATTGTGGGGCTTCCTTCTTCTTTTCTTAACGGGCTCTACATGATTAAGCCTATGTCCTAAAAACTCTCAAAATAATGCTCTATAGTGCAAACTAGAAGAGCCACTTATCAATAAAGTATGCGGCGGGGGACCCAATCGCCGACCCCTCCCCCCTCTTCTGAAATTACAAATAGAGCAAAGAGTACACATGGTGAGCAAATAGACCTCAGAACTAAATTGGATAAGCAAAGGGCCATATGGTGTCCCAAACTTCAAAATCTAACCAATTGGGGATTCGGCATTTCCCATTGTTTTTTAAACAAGTCAAACTAGGCCTGCACTCACATGCAAGGATATTTCTTTTGGCTCAGAAAGTGAGGCCAAAGGGGTTTCCATTAGTTTTGAACCAGCAATAAGAGTGCACTCGCTCTGTCACACTTGTGCACAAGCATGTTTTTTCCTCCCAACATCCCGACAAATTGAGCACCTAAAACTAAGCTCAGTACTGCTAAAACTTAATCCACTTTGAACAAGTAAAAGAGGCAGGCAATCATGTGTGTTCTTAGAGCCCCCCGCTCCTCCCCCTCACCCCCAGATTGATATATAATTACAAAGATGCAAGACAAAGTCCATACGTAGAATGGGCAATAGTCTATTTATCAGCCCTTTCTTGCCAATTCAAACCCTCTAAATATCATAGTTCGGGTGCAATTGGAGTTCTAAATGAATTGTGTTTTGAATTTTTTTTCCAAAAGGTATGTGTGAATATAGAGCAACATTTTGGCTAGCTGCAAAGGATGTCATGTTTCCATTGGCCAATGCCATAAGAAATGGTGGTCTGAATCATCTTTGTAACATGGTTGGATGAGATGAGAAATGACGGTGCACTTGTAACAAGGTGCTTTGGGACTTGAGAGCTAACATGAGACTTTCCAAAACTTGCTGTTTGGTGGTTGTCATCGTAGGTATCGAAGCCTCCCTCCCTCGAGTTTGTTGAAATTGGTGGCCTAAAAGGGGTTGCAAATAGTATCAAAATACACTTGACAAGTACACTTTTGGTTCTTTTGAGACATTTAGAGTTTACCATCACATTCTTGCTACCAATAAAGGTTTCAAACATGGTATTCAAGGTCGTTAAAAGCTAGTACGAATTCTTCCACCTTTTTTTGCAAGAGATTTGGATTTCCCATATCTTACCAAATCCTTGCAAAGTTTGATTGTTAATATATGTTCAAGGGGAATGGAACCCAAGCTCTATACACATATCATGATGTAATTATCTCATCACAACAAAATTTAATGTGACTTTGGGAATTTCCCCCATTAGGAAATTAGTTGAAGACTAAGTGAGTTGACTTGTTTGTGTACATAGTGAGAAAATCACCATCAAGCTCTTCAACTATCTGAGGAGGCTAGAACCTTAACCCCCCCCCACCCTACATGCCACCCCACCCCACCCCAAAATTCATGGCCTATATCACACTCCCATCCATATGGAACATTTCAAATGAATGCAAATAAGTTAGTTTGTGCCATTAAACAATTCAAATATCCTATATATATAACATTTGAAGGATTAAACTATTAGTGTAAACAATGCACAATGGGGAAAAGGATGAAAGAGTTCTCTTTTATGCAAAGGGCCACACAATTGGTTGAGACATTACAATTCAGCCTTCAATACCACATTGATTGAAGAAACCATCCAAACTTAAATTGGTTGTTTCAACTCTATTCAAGTTCAAAATTCCATTTGAGGGGGATTTTACTTGTCTAGGTCACCCTAGGTTTTTAAAGTGGCATTGGGGATAAACCTTGTTAATTTCCATTTTTGCAACAAAATGCAAACCTAAGGTGCACTCCATAACTTTCACAATGAAAGAAGGTGTGAGAACTTTAGGATGAGACTACAATGAATTAGAAAGTTGAACTCAAGGTGAAATCAATTTGCACAAATCGAAAAAGATGACAATTAGTTCTAATTGGAGCCAAATTGACAAAGTTGCAAGAAAAACACGTTCACAATGCTTCATCGTGGCTTGGATTTAGAAAGAATCGACATTTTTTTTCTCTATAAGATATTTTGTAAATGACAATGGGGATTAGATTGAAATGATGTGAATTTTCAAGATTCGCAAATGGAGGAGTCTTGAAATTCTCAAGATTATTATTTTGCAAGTTCATAACTCCTTCATATGGAGTTTGATTCAAAATCTTTCTAAAACAAAGTTGTAACCCATGAAAAGAAAATTTCAATGGAATATCAAATGCTCCAATTAAAAGTGATTGAATCCCATCATTGTACATTTTCATGGTTGAGAATCAAACTACTAATTTAATGCCCAACCATTCTATTAACCATGATTTCAATATAACCAATTGTTTCATGTTCAATTATTCAAATTAATTGAAAATTAAAGAAAAAATATTTTTAGTGGAGGTAGGCCTAAGGGCTCAAAACACAATCTGAAATTTTAGTGTGACATGTGGCATCATTTCAAACACTTTCAAGTAAATTTTTTTTCTTATTGCATTTCTTTCACAGCACTGGAATTATTCTATCATAATTATATGGAAAATCCTTAATTACATCGACAATGAAAATATTAATACCTTTCATAATATTGGGCGCTAGGCCTAGCTCCACTCAAGGTCCCAAAAGGGACCAACTAGTTTGTAATTTACATGTGGTTGTGGATGGTTTAGTGGTTATGTATCATAGTATTTTTGTTGTAGTATTACTATACTTGGAGACCCCCCCCTTATAATATTGAATTGTATATTTTCTATTTTTATAAAATAAAGTAAAATTTCATGGCAATTTGACTATATTTTGAGTTGAAAGGTAGTTTTTTTCATCTTTGTATTGTTTGAAAAAATATTTAAAGATTATCCAATTAATGTTAGATATTTCTTGGGTTGCTCACTAATGATGTTGTTACAAAAAAATGAAGAAAAACCAAAAACAACTTTAGTTGTGATGTCATAGAAGAAAATGAACCCAAAATAATAAGTTTTTTTTCTTGAAAATGATTATCTCTACCTAACCTTCTTATATTAATTTACAATAGATTTAAAACAAGTTTAAGGATGCGCATCAAAGGTTCAAAAGCCAAGACTAATTAACCAATGACAATTTTTGTAATTATTTCCATAATTAAGTTGAATTATTGTCTACAATTGCTTCTTGAATTAAAGGACATTGAATGATAACTGGATGAAATAGAAGTTATTATTCCAAATGAAAAATTGAAATTTTGGTATTTCAATCGAATTTCAAAACATAATCTTCTTACTATACCACCTTTTTATTATGACACATTTGAAAAACACAAAAATTGTTGTGTAATTGAAATGTGATCACATATTTGGTGATATGACAACTAGCCATTTAAATGTTGCATTATTGAGGGGTATACATTTTATGAATACTTTGAACAAATAAACATGTTCAATTGGTACAATTAGTAGAACTAAATTGAATTTAAGAAAAAAAAAACCTTCAATATGTAGAAGATGTCTTCACGAGGACTTGAAAAACATGTCACACAAAATTTAAAGATCACATTGACATCAACAATTAAAGGGTCAAATTTCAAAAGATTGGTCCATTTTGTGGTTATTGTTTTACAATTTGACTTGTAATGTTTTCTAAGCAAGGTGGATTGAAGTGGCAAAGTACTAAATGGTCATATTATTGACATGGCTATAAGATTATTTTAGTTTTATTAATATGTTGATAATTTTAGATTTTGAATTATGTGGTAACATGGACTTATTATAAATACATGCAAAGGGTTATGTGAAGGTTATAACAATTTGGCAAATGCAAGACAACTCTTTGATAAGGGATTTCATGGGCATTTTTTTGAGACTTATTGTCAACATGAAAAGGAACACGAGTAATAAGTGATGCTATAACCAAAGAGAGTGTGATGTGACAAAACAACAAACTTGACTACCAATATGGGCCTAAGCAGAGTTGTATTTTTTGATCTTCTGAGACAAACCTCAACCCCTGACCCTTTCTCTCACTTCTCATCACAGGATATTCCTACATGCATTCTCTGATCTTTTGAACCGAAACAACTCATACACACACAAATCCGCAAAATGAATAACCGAATTCAGAACTTACGCCTTGCATTTCATGAAAATGGCCAGAGAGTACAAGCTTCCTGACTCCAGTGTATTCATCAAAGATCAAACACCTATTAAGGTATAGCCTTTGAGGTCAGAGCTCTCGATGCTCACTCGATCCATTGAGCCTCTAACCCGTTCCCCCACAGAATGCAACAATGCAGCTTTCCTTCACTCTTCTTGACTGAAAACCTATGACCTGGATACTCTCAAGTCCAAATGCATTCTGAAACACCTGACTCTGAACAATAGGTACCAGGCTTGCTAGTGCCACTCAAAGGGATTGACTCTCATGTAGAAAATGATCAGCAAACTTCTGGTCTCTAATCCTTTCTT
>Ga0209208_10009002_pt1 | contig 13191 bp, 9 predicted proteins | sample S1TSphfallax_3_FD_187694 | JGI IMG/M metagenome (GOLD analysis project Ga0209208, IMG submission 187694) | Host-associated microbial communities from peat moss isolated from Minnesota, USA - S1T2_Fd - Sphagnum fallax MG (SPAdes) (version 2) | ecosystem: Host-associated > Plants > Peat moss >...
AGTTACAATCGGAAAGTTTTGCGATTGTATCAAGTTCCGGAGTTGCGAAGGACTTGCGATTGTACGGGTACGAATGTTATGGTATCGCAAAAGCTTAAGAGTTTGCGAGGAATTATGGTTCGCAACAGCGGGCTTTTGGAAACTTCTTTCTTTGTTGTTTGCGATGATATTCGGATTGCAAAATAGCCCCCTGTTGTTGTAGTGAATAGCAAGAACACCTTCAAATTCCAATATAGTTTTCAATCTTATGAAATAAAATTCATTAAATATTGATTTAGCAACTACTTTATAACAAACACTAACTACAATTTTGGATTCCAATGTAATTTTAATTTATGATTTAATTTATATTTATTGAAAAAATGGGTCAATAACCAATAACCTTTGCATTATAACTCCAAAAATTCCCAACACAAGTCAATGCACCTTTATTCATTGATAGGTTTTGAAAGATATAATAACATTGCATGCACTTTGGTTTGGGAAATGTCAACATGACAAAACAATATACTTACCGTCATAAATAAATTAAATTACATGTAAATTGTATTTGTATAAAATGAGTGGTTATGTATGATGTAAATATTTTTTGTGTGCATATAAATAATAAAATTTCATTTAAAAATAAAATTTAAGGAAATACTGAAATGTACGTTTGTAATAATGAGTATGTTTTAATACTTGTACTTTCTTATTTCTATGTAGATCAAATTTATAGTTTACAACATATCAAGTAATGACACATAATTAATTATTGTGTGGAATTTGAATGTTTATTCATTTTTATACACATGATATCTTAATATTTGTTTTAAATTGTAATAATATTTCATTCAACATTAGGCTACATGTAAATTATATTTGTGTAAATGATTGGTTATGTATGATTCAAATTTGTTTTGTGCATATAAATATTAAAATCTAATTTCAAAATGAAGTTTTAAAAGTTCTGAAACATAAGTCAACATAATAATGTGTATGTTCACTCATGCATAATAAAATATTTCTATGTAAATCAAATGTTAGTTGACAAAAATTCAAGTAATGGTACATAATTAATAATTTTATAGAACTTGAATATTATTTCAGTTTTTTACACATAGTGTTTTAATATATATATTGAAATTATGATTAAAAAATCATTAATTATTCAACTACAATTATTTATTTATTTTTGTATAAACAATTAGTTATGTATGATGAATTTTTTTTTGGTGCATATAAATATTACACTTTAGTTTGAAAATGAAATATAAGAAATTCTGAAATATAAGTCAACATAATAATGTGTATGTTCGATACATGCGTAATTCACTATTTCTACGTAAATTAAAGTTTAATTTACAACATATCAAATTATGATACATAATTAATATTTTTTTGAAATTTTAATGTCTATTTTAATGTTGGTTATTAGTTTCAATGATTTTGAAATTTAATTAGAAAAAAATATGTGTTTAGTTATTCATTAAATTATTGGAATAGTTAGTAACGATGTTTAATAAATTATTATATATTTCAGAAATTATTATTATTTAACAAGAGTTATTATATTTACATATTATATTTATATATTTATATTACTTGATAATAATTATAACAAATTAGATAACAATATGAAGAATAATAGTTAAATAACTAGCTTAGCCTAAATATTAGCTACAATATATTACTAATGTTGTTGTTGCAATTATAACCAATTATTAATTATCAATGTATTATAACAAGTACTATAATTTAAAAATATCTTAAAAAATTACTGCTGATTTAAAATATATTCAAGTCAAATTGTTTTTTATGAAATGTTAATAAGACATTATAAAATATTGTTGATTTTTCTGACTTATAATATTCACTCATTTAAAAATGTAATATATAATTATATTTAGTTGCTCAAAAAAATTTATAAAAAAATTATTTAGTAGATGACAATAATATGTATAATTATAAAATTAAAAATGCTTGATAGATAATTATTACAAATAATCAACATAACTAACTAAGGCTCAATTAGGTAGAAATTTGGTTTACGATTAGGCCTAATTAAACTTAAACTAATTTGTAATTTAATTGGGACGAGATTATAACTATTTGAGTTGCAATTAAATTACAATTGGATTACAATTAAATTACAACTAAAATGTTCATCCCATATTGTTTGGCTTTTGATTTACAAATCCAAATTATGTAAACGAGTGCACTAGGATTGTTGGAAAAACACAATAAACATGAAAATGTAATAGCCATTTGGGATGAACCAATTAAAAAAACTTGACCCTAAAAGTTAAACCAAATGAAATAGGATGTTCATTTGTTAAGTGCCACATGGCTTGAGTCTAGGCCAAAAGTAGGTGTTTAGGTTTAGACCAAACCTATGTTTAGGCTAGGTGGCCCATGTTTAAACACTAGATTGTTTAACCTATGGATGTGGATGTGCCACATGTCATTTAACTATTTGTGGACCTCAAACTTTGTGAACATGCCACAAGTCATTTGACTATTCATGGACCCCAAATTTTATGAGCATGTCACATGTCATTTAACTATTCGTTAACCCTAATCTTTGTGAGTATGCCATGTGTCAACATTGTGGGTGTGCTACATGTCATGAAACCATTGGCCAAAATTTCAATTTACAAAATTGCAACCTAGTCGAAATTGTAACTGGATTTTTGGTTAATGTCATGCCACATCAGCGAATGAAGTTCATCCACCAATTGAGAGTAATTAACAATAATTTTAGACTATATGGTATGCACTTTGCAACTAAAATGGTAAGTAGTGGCTATTGTGTTGTGATATTGACACGTGATTAACACTTTTAACTGGAATGTCATTTTGACTTGTAGTTTTCAATTTTTTGGGGCTGTAATTGTAATATATATTTCCAAGTTGCAAAAAATACTTTGCAACTACACTTGTTCCTTTCAACTAAGTTTTGTAGTTGAAATGTAGTTCGAGACATAGTTACAAAAGAAAGACTTTTCTACTAGTGGAACCATATGGCAACTTAAATTCATGGGATGTATTTTAAAGATGATTTGACGGCTAGGAAGGGGGTCTTTTTGGCATCATGTATAATTATGAAATAGAAGTTAAAGATGAAAAGCAAAAAAAGAAAAAATGCTATTCACTGCAGCTCATCATGGCGAGTAGGATTTTTGGTGAATTTTCCAAAATTTTCATTATTTTTTCCTTTGTTAAAATGGTTGTCCTTGTTCGAATGGGGAACTTTGGCAATAATTTGCCAAAAATAAAAACACTGGATTTGGAATTACGAATTGGATACTGGGGTAGGTTTTGATCTAGAAGGTATTTCGTACATTTTGCAATTGGATTGGAGTCAATGTAGATGAATTAGCTTGGCCAGATGTTAACAATGCACTGTAAGTCCATAACACTAGCAAATAATCAACATCATAATTGTAGAATCTGGGTAATCAGAAGAACCATTTGTGTGGATTCTGGAGTCTGGACCAGTGTTGTCCGGATATGTGCAAACATGAATCCCAATAGTTGCTGGATGTGGATGTAGACATATCCTGAAATTGTGTCGCTTTTTATTTCCTAATTATGGATATTCGGTGGATGCTCTTTCAGCCAGAGTATGACAAAGCATGCTTTTATTTTGGGGAGGGAAGCATATTTAGGCTTCTACATTGGTGAGTCCACCACATTCCAAAAATATTGGTGATGGGCCAATCAAATGCATCATGAAAAAAAAAAAAAAAAAAAAAAAAAAAAAACCGAGGGCACACCCCTCACTAATTGATAGAAGCATGAAGACAAAAGTACAGTCGCACCATGACATCCAGAGGATCCTATATCAGCAATAGGTCCTTATTTCCCTTGTCTGCCCTTGGTCGAATCCATCTTTTAAGAAAAAGGTGGATGATCCCAGAGACAAAATGTGGGTCCTGTTATGGATGCTTTTGGTGTGTAATGGGCACTAGGAGGCATATTAATATGTATTGTGTTTCCTAGTGTCCATTACACACCTAAAGTGTGAATAACAGTACCCAAATTTTGTGTCTGGGCAATTGGGCGGTCAAGTAAAAAAGAAGCAGACAATACTTTGATAATAATTTTTAGTCCAGTATCACTTAATATTCCGAGTATTAGTTTCCAAGAGAAGGCATCTTGAATTTTGTATTTAAAAAGTAGCCGCCCTTGACTGACTTTATTGACAACAGAAAGCAAGCACAGATACTTGGATGTGACAAAGTAAGCTATAAGTAGTGAAAAGCATTAAGTTAATATGAGTAGGACAAAAGGTATTAGAGTATTAGTGAACCACCACCCACCAGTGCACCATGCAATACAAACAGTGTGTGAATTGGAAACACTTTTTTTTTTGGGTTGTATTCCTTGTCATAGCTAACTACATTCGGTGGTTACCTATCTAACCATCCACAAGCATCTATATACCTAGTAACCACTCACACTCCTTACCTACTTACCTATGGGAGTTAGGTACTTACATAGGTTGTTACCTAGGTAAGGGATCAAGGGGGGAGTAGGAGGGTTTACTAAGTTGTGGTTCAAGGCTGGTTTCGAGTGAGTGGTGCATGGGTGGGTGCCATGTCGTGTAATGACCTGTCAGAAATTTTGCAGTGTATCTGGAGGTAACCTTATAAAGCATATTTTTTCATCCAGGAGCAGGGAGTGCATTTCGTTTTCATAATGCCCCTCTCTCTTTTTGCCTCATTTTCTCCATTTTGCATAAAACAGAAAATGGGGTTCTAATAACCACATTTCCAATTAAGCGAATAGAAATATCCAGACTTCTCAAGTGGGTAACGCCAAAAATACAGAAAGATGCTTAAATTGTTTTACATTCCTATCTCGTTTATAGCCAAATTTGACTTACAGCCATGCCATAGGTAGAATCTTGTAAAGGTGCATAGGGAAGAACATGACTTGCTTGCAACGAGATGCTACACAACTCCTAATGAGCTTTGTCCGGTGCATTTTTGAGCTTGTTTTGTTTCATTGTTGTTTTTCATTGCATGGTGTTGTGTAAAAGCAGGCAACATGGTTTCGCTTGATTGTCATGTTTTGCAAAAGTTTCTTTTTCTTCTTTTGCCTGTTCTATGATTTCACACTGATTTCAAACCTAGCACCTCCCAAGAAAAAGTGAGGATACTTATCATCAACATAATTTTTTGCATTAAAAAGTATAATAATTTAATTTTTAATTTACCCTAAACTAGTCAAAACCACATGGCTCTGCACAAGGGTTGATCATTGTCAACTAAGAAATGTGCCAAACAAAGCTCTTTAGAAGGTAGTTTTTAGCGTAACAAGGGTATAGCACAATGTAATTTTCCCTGCCTCTATGTGGCTACCACACAGCCGCCACGCTAGGGCCCGGTGTGGGAGGTTTGCTAAGAGGGAAGCTGAGGTGAAGGACACCCCTATTTGCAGGATTTCCAGGTGAGACTGCCTAGAAATGTACAATCTTGACTTTCTTTTTTGTTATCACGCCAATTTTTCCATGAGCTTCACGTCTTTTGCCATGAGGCATTTAAAACAAAAAGTTTCTCAATTGTTGCTGACAATAGTTTTACACCACTTCACCGTTTCTCTTCCTGCAGTTGCCTGCGGGTCGTGTGATGGAAGAATTGTGCCAAGTTCCAACATCTAGGTGAATAGGTGGACTTAGGAAGGTTTTAGCTTTGGCAGGTGGAGGCCTCCATATCTCTTGAATAGAACTGCCTATAGTGTGGTGTGGCCTTCAATCCTCTTATGGATGATTGCCACTTTGGCTACATCACAAGATTGAAATAAGGGGTGTGTCACACTGTGGCCTTGTCATTTACATTAAAAAGTATCTTAAGGCAAAAGAAGAATTATGGAAACTGAAATGTGTCACCATGCAAAAATATAATCCTCAGAAAATCCTTTAAAAGAAACCAAAATCCTTCAAGATTTTATAACTCTATAACTAATCTCAAGTTTCAACTCAAGCCAAAATATCATCATTCAAAAATCCTCATATAAAATAGACCTATTACGTAGGGGCCAAAATCCCTTAATCTACTATGCTCTATAATGAATCTAAACACAGTCTCCTTGCCTTGGTAAGCAAGACCAATAAAGTTCACAAGTAATGCGAATATAGCTATTACACATTGACTGTTAGTTCAGTCAAAATAATTAAAAAAACAAAGTCAAATCACCAAATCCAACAATCCCATTGGGCTGCAAAAAAAATCTTCAGGCCTATATACAATGCTATTTTGCTGACCATTGAAAATAATCGTATGTTTTTAGCATTTACATTGGTACTTTAAAACTTTAACAAACCTACCAAACCTGCTTACACATTTAACTCTTAGTTCACTCAAGAGGACTGAAAAGTCTCAGATCACCAAATCCAACAATTTCATTGATCATAACATTTTTTCTGCACACTTGCACACAAGAACTCTGCAAATTAAAACACTAATACTCTAACCCTTGTCTCTGGTTCAAAACAGAAAGAACAGAGTTGTCTACCTCAAGTAAAGTCTATCAGTGCTTAGGGCATCTTTCCTTTGAAAGGCTGCACCTTCAGGTTTGGAAGTTAGACCTCCAGATGTTGACTTCCGTTGTTCCAGTTTTGCATTTCAGTTTTCCAAGATGGGCAAGCTGCACCCCTAGCTGCACCTTCAGCTTCCGAATTCCATGCCAATGGAAAGCAACTGGACTTTCCAAAGTTGGAGTTGCAGCTACTCAATGGGAAGATGCCCTTAGTGGTGTCCTTTCAATAACTGTTGAATCAAGTTGTGTGGAGTGTAGAGATGCCAACATGAATCCGTAGGTGTCATCACCACAATCAGTCTAGTGGGATGATAAATGCATTGCCTTTTGTCATTTGATTGAACAAAATTAGCCTGAATATTGTTGCCATTAAGCATTAAGCTACATAGGGGTTGCAACTTGCCCAGGTAATGCAGTTGATGATATCATTCTAGTTCATTAGATTGAATATGCTGCCTCTCTTCTAAAATTTACTAGAAGAAATACAAAAGGATTCCAACAATTAAAGCCACAGCCGATGAGATCTATGTGTCAGGAAAGCTTATGTAGAAATTAAAGCATGTGTTTGACATAAGTTCTAATCCGTCTGACTTTTAGTTTTCAAATTTTCCATGCGTGGAGTCTGTATCCTATCATTGCTATGGTCCTAGTTAAGCTTGCGAACATCAAAATAACGTTTAAAGCGCCAAACTTCGATGTTCCGACTCCGGAGAGTCCTAGTTAATAGGGGAGAAAATCAAGCGCCGAATCGCAGAAGCCATGAGCGCCCAGAGCCTCGTGGAGAATCATTGTCTCTTATTTTAGGGCACATTTGAGGGCTGTTATGACACTCTCATCAGAGCTTGAGCATCATAGTGCGATACAGGCAAAGCCAACCTTGGAACCCAAATTACTTACTATATGAACGAATAAAGCTTGGTAGGGTGAGATGCTCTCCCGCCATGTGACATGGATTCTAAGAGGCCCGGTTCCAGAACATAACTAGTTTTCCCTCCATATCTATTCACATCGCCAGTGGAACTGACAAAACTGAAAGTGGAACCAGCAGATGACCACCTCTCCCACCCAGGAAGAAACAAGAAACTTCAAAATGTGCCTGAACAAGACAGCCAAACCAGTTATGTACAGGAGAAGTGTATGGCCATTCTTTATTGTAAATATCTGCCCTAATTTTCAGAGGGTGTGAGCTTCTACTGTGGAACATTTCTTCCATTTCAGAAGATACTGGCTGAGTTCTTGTGCCTGACAATGGTCATCTAAATACACTGGAAAAATAAGGGCAGGTTTTTGTGTGTAAGGTAACACCCCAGGGCTGGGGTGATCCTGAATTGGAGGTTGGGGGCCCATTATTTCAGGAACACACCAACCTGAGGCAGTTGCACAACAATAAGTGTAGGGTAAAGCCCTAGGGTTGGGGCATTCTCAAAATAAGCGGCCTTGGACTAGGCGATAGCTCAGCCCTGCATTTTGGGAATCTGCCCCCACCCATGGGCAAAATTTATCATGAACCAAACCTATGTGGATCACCAAGGCCTATGAATGGGAGGGTTATTATGCCAACTCCTCAATAGTGGGAGGGTTCTTACACCTATAAGTAGGCATAATTTCCCTCTCAATTTCTAGGAGGGAAATTCATGGATATAAGGTGCCCTTCACATACACTACAAATTGTCTCCAAGTGCTTATGCACGTGGGAAAACACAAGCAAAAAGGGAAGGAATGGTTGAAATACTGTAGTATGTCTTCTTCTACCCTCACTAGAAAGGCAAGTTCCATTTTTATAAGAATTATGAAGACCAGCAATGTGGAAACTTGCGAACATTTACTGCATCTTCCTTGTAAATATGTAATTGTAATTAGTTGGCAAGGCTGCTTTGCACCAATGGGAATGCTGGATTTGGGTTGAACATTGGCCCTGACTCCTTTAAGATGGGCCTAAGAATTGTGCAAAGTCTTTGCCTACTACTATACAACAACTTTCAAGGCTACAAGGTGGGGAACGCTATAAATTCCCACTTGTGAATCTTGGTGGCCTCCATTCACAAGTCACCAAGGTGATCCAGACCAGTGTTGTCTGGATATTTAGTTTTGAGGCTTATTGCAAGATACCAATATAACATTTTTTTTATTAAAAAATAACATAAGGATATGCATCGAATAATTTTCACATATATGTGTCAAGACAGATATGAATTCATGTTCATCTTTCTTCCTTGACTAGATATGGATTTGTTGGTTATCAAAATCAAACTAACAAAAGGATATGTACAACAAATACACATAAATTTTGGATGGTTGAAATTTTGTTTGCAATCACACAAATTTTGAACACACTAATAACTTGTGGGGGAGTTGAACCCCAATCCTTTACATGACTCTGCCCAATGTAGCACAAGTTGGCTGCCCCAACCACACCCCACATACACCCCATGAAAACACATAAACACAATCAAGACACCATCATTATCATTGGTGATCGAACTCCAATAGTAACTTGCAAATTCACAATGGCACAAAGATTAAAATCTTCAGCAAAATTTTAAAACAAAAGAAAAAAGATAATAATGTAAGAAAGCAATCCTAGATCTTACCTTGTAAAACCTAATCACCGTCTAGTTCCAATTGTTCAAAAAAAAATACTTTCAAGCAATTAGGTCATAATTGTCTTCAATTAATGAAATTAAAATTGTCATCAAATCCTTCATATTTTTATGTCACATTCAATTCATTTGCAAATCATTCGGCTAATTCTTCACAACAATGATGATATGATCTAAGTTTTCCACTTGTAACCAACAAGGTCAAAAAAATGTCTACACACCAACAAGACTAAACACATGTTTAATTTCAATATGTGACCCTAGAATTTCAAGGATATACTCGGCAAGGAAGCCAATAGTTGGGAACTGAGTCTCATGAATGTGCCACCAAGCAAGGGGATCAACACATGCAACAAAACTACATATAACCTCTTAAATAGAGATAACTCCCCTACAACAAGAGCAAAAGAAGACTTTTCAATAAAAGCACCAACACCAAAGATGTTATTGTCTTTTTTTTCAACAACAATAGCTTCAACATATGATCCATCAACTTGGGTTGCAAATGTTTGGACAATAGGGTTCAATACATAAAAAACGATCATCAATAGAAGAATGACTACTTTTGCATCACATTCAATAACAAGACAAATAACATTCCCCCATCCCACATAATTTTCCAAAAGTTGCAAAGACTGGAATCGAGGATCAAAAGGTAATCATGTTGTGAATTTGAGGTGAATCATAAGTTATCTAAAAATGGAAACATGGTTTGATCACTTTAACAACTTGAGATTACATGTTTTTGAAAGAAGAACACCTCATGATCAAATGGGTCAAGAACATTAGTCCCATCAAAAACCCATCCCATCTTAATTTCTATAGCTTGTGTCAAATTAATACATGTAATCAAAGCATTAGACAAGAACCAATGACCTTGAGATTGGTTCATCACACATGTAGTGAACATTATTAAAAATTCGGGGGGCAAGTGCTTTTGCAATTGCCCATACTTCAATTTTAAGAACCCTCTATTGTAATGCCATTGCCTGTTGCTACCCATAACACAAAATTATGACATTCTTGAACTTTAATGTTTTTTTAAACTTGCAAATATCATTTTCATTAGTGTTTATAATTTGTGAAGGTGTAAGCCACTTTCCACACATGCCTTCTCCCATTCCTACATCCTTTTACTTGATTTTTTTGTCCATGTGATTATTTTTTAAACACTACTTTGGGCACCTTCACACTAACATGTTTCAAATCATTAATCATTTTCTCATCATATGTAACATATTGGCATGCCTTAAACATAATGTGACTGAAACAAATACCTTCATAAATTGTTTGAAGTTTCAACTGCTAACAATCAACAACAAAATGTAATGTCATTACCATCGATGTCAAGTTATTACCTTCATTTTTCACAAAGACAATCACACAATGTGTCAAATCATACTTTCCAAGCAAAGATTCCAACTACCTAGCCATGGAAACCCAAGTGGTATCATGCACCTCAAGCGATCCAATTATAACATGCACAAAAATCCAAGAATCATTCAAGTGGTTAATAACCAAATCAAATGTATCTACACCACCTATGGACATCCAGAGATCAAAACTAATATACATAATTCCTCCAAATTTGAGGTTAGGAAACACATGCAAGTTCATTGGTTTTTAAACCATTCCAAGTAAGACTTCTTCAAATAAATCAAATTGAGAAGGAAAAATCACATCAACATTATCGTAATACTAACCCTCATAGCCAAACATTTTCAAAACTTGAAAGGGCCTTGTACCCTTTATAAATGTACATAACAAAATATTCAAAAATTGTTGTGCCCCATCAGTTTTCGTATAAGGATTGGTTGCACCAAAAAATGCAATGATTGTACAATTGGAAAGTCACACCTCTTATTGCTTGCCTGTCGATTGTGACTTGTTTCCACAACATTTTTTTCAATAACAATTTGTACTTTCCCCTAAGCAACCAACTTGGGATGTGTAGAGTTAACATGAGTTCTAATGGGTGTGGTCCCATTAATCTTGTTATATTTGATTAGAATTTTCCTTAGGGTAGACCTTTGGAATGAAAAATTACCATATGCTTGTTCTATTATATATATTATAAATTGTAACATTTGCAAATTCACAAGATCCACAAGTAAGTTGTCATTGATAGCTCAAAGAAAACCTAACAAATATAGTTTTGACTATGTGGCTTCCAAGTTACAACTTGAACTTGTATACTTGCAAGTTACATAACCTCAACATCAATAGTAACAATAGTTAGTCATAATGTGTAGATGTATGTTTTCAACATTTAACAAGCTTATTACAAATGCAACATTTAACGTAGGAACATTAAAAGTTAGATTAGTGTGTCAATCCTCTTCAACCTCACCAACAAATTCAAGTAGGCACACATCGCCATTAATCATCATTGTTGGTATGTTCAAAATCAACCAAAATACAAATTGAAGACCATGATCGAAAACTAATGAAAAACAAGAATGCAAATTGATTTGCTTAAACTTGGAGACTTGTGAAGCCAAAATTCATAAAAAGTAAGTGTGATTTGTTCACACCTAAAAACTTGTAAACGATAATAACTTATAATTGTTGTAAAAAAGAAATGTATCCAAAGGCAAATCAGATGGAGCTTCTATGTTCAGCATTAGCAACAACACCATCAACTTCCCAAAAGAGTTGTAACAACATCATTAACTACCCATAAAAGTTGCAACAACATCAACTTTCAAAAAAAACTACAACACCATGAACTACCCACAAGAGTTGCAACAACATCATCAACTAGCCATAAGAGCTATAATAGCAACATCAGTAACATTAACTAAAATCTAGATTTCAAAATGTGAATCTAGAGCAAGAATCTAGACACTAAAGCATGAAAAATGTGCTAAACAACATTAACAAGAATCCAAAATTTAAAGTGTGAAAGACACACTCAACAACATTAGTAAAAATCTAAACTCCAAAGTGTGGAAAACATGCTTAGTAACATTAGCAAGAATCCAAACTCCATAACATGGAAGACACATTCAACAACATTATCAAGAATCCAAATTCCAAAACGTGAAAGACACCATGAACTATGCAAAGAAGGTAAAAAGTAATGCAAACACCAAATTTGTAAACACACAAATGCAAAGATAAGTAAAATTTGCTCAAACTTGGAACCTTTTGAAGCTGAAATTCGTGCAAAAAGTTGAAACTATGCGTGAAGCCAAAACTTATGCAATATTTAAGTTTCCTTAACCAAAACAACTCAATCAAGAAAGAAAACCATAAACCTTGGGGAAGCAAACAAAATGCAATATACCTATTGTTCAAAAAATAATTGCAAAGGTGATCGCCACCCACATTCTGCTAAAACAAAAGTGTTCACCCTTGTGACAAAAAGAAAAACAATTCAAGTTTTGCCATATGTGTTGAAAGATGAAAGAAACAAAAAGACATTCAAACTACCCTAACCCCAAACCCTAACATGGTGCTTCATATCAAGCCCTTTAAACCCTAATATTGACAAATATATTTTGAACCTTGATGCCGAATTGAAAGATTGTTAAAAGGCTGAAACTAATGCCTCCAAGCATCTTTACCAAGCAAATGCCATCCTTGAGAATATGCCACCGAATAAATTAAAAATCCAAAGGTCATAAACTAGGTGGTCCACGGCCCAGATCTATAGGTACTTGTGGGCTTGGTGACATATGAATATGCCAAGCCTGATGAATATAATGTTTGGTTGATGTTTGAAACTTTGACAATGTTCCCCATGATGGTGGATAATCACGTGATGAGCCTTGTATGAATGGCCCAACTTGGGCACATAACATTTCCAGCTCATGAGTAGGGACGCTATCCATAACATGGGCATTACCTTCCAACAATCAAAACCATGGGGAAGTTTTTAAAATCTTACTAACATCATCGAATTGTTGGATTTTCTTACATGTCCCCCAATGAAGGTAACTGGTAGAAAAACCTTACAACTATTTCCTGTTTACCAACCTAGTTTATATAAATAGTCTTTTCCCAAAAATCTAGGGTGACTACGAAGGGGTACAAAATCCCCCCCCCCCAACTAGCATATCAT
>Ga0209208_10009004_pt1 | contig 13189 bp, 11 predicted proteins | sample S1TSphfallax_3_FD_187694 | JGI IMG/M metagenome (GOLD analysis project Ga0209208, IMG submission 187694) | Host-associated microbial communities from peat moss isolated from Minnesota, USA - S1T2_Fd - Sphagnum fallax MG (SPAdes) (version 2) | ecosystem: Host-associated > Plants > Peat moss >...
AGTAACCCTTGTTGTCTCCCCCCCAAGACCTCATAAGCCCTTAGATCACAAGAGATTAGAAAGTAAATAATCCTTGTTGTTTCCCCCAAGAACTCAAAAGCCCTTAAGTTTCAAGATACTAATAAGTAAGTGATCCTTCTTGTCTCCCCCAAGAACTCAAAAGCCCCTAGGTCTCTTGCCTTTAGGTGTTGAAAGACTAGTAATAAGCAACCTTTGTTGTCTCCCCCCCAAGAACTCAAAAGCCCTTAGGTCTTGAGAGACTAGTAAGTAAGTGATCCTTTTTGTCTCCCCCAAGAACTCGAAAGCCCCTAAGTCTCAAAGGGAGTAGGAGTAGATAAGTTTTTGTTTCCTTCGAGAATATCAAAGCCCCTAGGTCTCAAAAAAGAAGGATGGAATTTGCAACGGCCTCTACCTAGCCCTTCAAAAAGGAGTCACACAAAAATTTAACCTATCAAATTTGTCTTTGTATGTATATGAAGGACAAGGTGTATATCTTAAGGTGCGACTAATTTGTTTAGGGCCTTACTATGTATTTCATAAGGTCTTATCATGGGTGTCATCATAATTTGACAAGTTTTTCAGTTGCAAAAAAAACTTATATTACAAGCCTTATAGGATTTGAAATAGTTGACATAATGTTTTCAAAATCTCAAAAGGTCCAAAGATAAGACCTCTTCATATGCATAAGAACTTACAAGAAATTTTCTAGTGTATTTGGAGGTAAGCTTATAATATGAAATTTTTAGCCAGAGGAGTGGGCATGTCATTTTTTAAATGTCTCATTGTTTTTCCTTTTTTTCCAATGACAACTATAAACTTTTTTTTTTGTGCAAAATTTCACATTTGTGCAAGCTCAAATCTTGAAAAGCAACATTCATAAAATGGTTTAAAGCAATGATTTCATCAAAAAGTTGTTAGCAATGCTTTCAATTTCACTTAACAATCCATCAATGCTCAAGATTTATCAAAACAAACAACAACAATGGAGATGTACATGTTCCTAATTAAGGTACCTCTCATAGGAGACATGTGTTAATTAGGGTTATGTTGTTAAACAAACTTGCTTCCTTGCATTTCATCTTCATTACACATTGTCATTCTTGTTTCTACAAATTATGAAAAGAACACCACCCAACTTACATTCTAAATGCTTTGGTAGTTGTTTTTGCAACAAGTTGAAAACATCATGAGTTGATTAGTTATGTCTGGGGGTTGTAGAAATGTGTTAAGATTTGTAAACAACACATTGAATTGCAAGATGAGACCAAACTTTCTAGAAGATGTGCAACTTGAAGATGGGAACTTGGCCATGTGATGTGTAATGGGTAAGTTTTCTAAAAAACTCAACAATTGGATGAAATTCTTTTTTTTTTAGTACTTAAGGAGCATCTTGCAAATGGTAAATGCAAATGTTTATAGCAAATAATTTAATTTTCAGTTCATTAAATGATGATTCCTTTTATATTAACAATTTGAATATGAAAACATTTGCACAATTATTTTTTGAACATATTGCATTCATTATCAATAGTGAACTTTTGAAATAAAAAATATGGACTAATCAATTGACTAGATTGTTAAGAAATTCAAAAATTCATATTGAATTCCACTACAAATTGTTTATAATGACTAAGCATGGTTGAATAATGAAATCATAAAGTTAGAAGTGAATTTCTTTTTGTGAAACTTTAATCAAATGGTAGTTATGAACTTTTGAAAGGTTAGAATTGGACATTGTTTTCAAAAAAAATTTGAATGATTTTTTTTTCATTTGTTATTTTTTGTGCCAAATGGGTGCATAATTTGAATATCTAAATGGGCTTTTATTCTCATAGACTTTATGGGTTTTTCATTTAGGATTTTCAAAGTTATTTCACCACACCAGTTACTAGCAACATTTTTCAATATTGATCCAATTTTCAAAAGTTTTTTAAGTGATTGAAACTTTAATAAATAAAGATTACACAAATGAAATCTTAGATTTTAAAATCATATTCATATGGATCATTTATAAAAACTTTCTTGTGATTCTTGTATCTACTTTAAATGAACCACTAAATAATGCATACACCCATTGAAAGAGAAATTCTCAAAGTTTTTGAAGCTTGTTGAAATCTCCACTATGATCATATTAGATTTTGTAGAGGACGAATGAACCTTATTTACCTTCATTTACATCAATAACAAGCTAAAAAACCATCTCATAATTCATTTGGATTTGGTCATTAGGATGTATGTTCAAAAAAATTAGTATTTCACCACATTTTTGTTATACATTGCCATTTGAGATTGGCATACCAACAAGCACCAATATGGCATGGATTTGTAGTGCATTTTAAGGGCAACATGCTTAGGTATGTTCTTCATTTAGTGCAAATATGTCTTTGTAATGACTTTGAAATCATTAACCTGCAGGTTTTTATATGAATGGATTATTGTGAAAACTTTTTTCTTAGTTGGATTATATTCATTTCAAATTTTGAATGTTTTATGATTTTGTGTAGGTTAACCTTCACTTGCAATTGAACAAAATATGTTCACGGATTGAGGTTCAAAGTTGTAACCCCCCTAAACCCATCTTGTTACTTTTGCTTGTTATAATTGAAGCTATGACTATTTTTCTTTTGTGGTTCTTGTCAATAATGTATGGTTTTTTTATTTGCATGTCACTTTAATTATAGTTGAACAAAGTTCACTTGGGGTTGAAATCGCTTTGAAAGCATCTTGTTGTATTCCTTTAATATACTTGCATCTTGTGGAGGCATATTGTTGTATTCCTTTAAGATACTTATGTCTTGTGAAAACATCTCATTGTATTCCTTTAACATACTTGCATTTTGTGAGCTTGCAATGGGTATGTGGCATGCATGTTAACTTTCAAGTATGATAAGGCACAATAGATTCATAGATGGGGCTCAAACAATCCGTTTTAAAGCATCCAAGTCCCCAATTTTCTATTTCTAACCAAAAGTGTTTAGTTAGAATTTCACCTTAAGCAACTACCTAGTCACATTTTACCTGCATCTTATGCAAATGATAGTAATCACCTTGCACTACCATGCTTCAACATGGAATAGCCATAAGATCTTGCACAAAATGCTAGTGTAACCTACCAAATGACCTTACCCATGTGGTTGTTGCTACCTCCCCCAAACCCAATACACATTGATGAGGCTAATTGAGATACATTGAAGGAAAGAAAAAAAAAACTTTGATACCCATCTTTTTTTCATAAGATTATCTCATAGGTTTTTGTGCCGCATTTAGGGTATATATAATAATCTAACATTGGTGTTAGATGTGCAAAATATTAGATTCAAACTATGATATATGCCAAGTTCCAACATATACTTTACATTGAAATGGATGAAACAATGGAATTTACCTCACACAAGTGTCATGAGCCAACGCCTACTGTGATAGGAAAACTACATTCTCTTCTAGTGTGGATAGATAGCTCATGACACTTCTCATGATGAAGTGGATGGTATGATACTTTCATGATGAAGTTGGTGTTCAGGTACTTTTGAGTGAAACTTGTGAAAGGTTATGAGTTATGACCAGTGTTGGGCCAGCATCAAGTTTTCAACATACTAGCCAATACAAGTATTTGATCTTGTAAAAAAACATTCATGCCAACCTGGTGCTAGTATTGGATTTTCTTAAAACTATCATATGAGTGTGATCCTGGTACTATGGTCCAAAGCTGATTTTTGGCTATTATGAGACATATATTTTGAGATTGGCATAGCCTTGATACGAAACTGGTATTATCTGAGGTCCCTTGCAGGCATGTATTGGTGTGAGGCTGGTATTACTCCATATCCCTACCAAGCAGGTAGTACAACGATGGTACTGCCTCCAGTCATACCAATCTGGGCAGTTCTTCAATACCCCGAGCAGTACCCATACCAGAGTTCCAGCCTAGTAGCCACCCAACACTGGTTATGACCACACACATTCTTGTCATGTTAGTATGGTTTGGAGATGAAAGAGTTTTGCAAGGTAACCAAGGTTTGTTGATTGCTCCTATTCACCCTACATCTTTGAACAAGTCTTTCTTCTATCTTTGACCCATTCAGCATCAAGGACTATTGCACACTGAGTTGACAAATTATGCTGAATGAAGTACCATTTTTGCCATAGAATGAGAGAGTTGCTGATTTCTCAAAAGGCTGCTATGAATATCCGACTTTTTCAGATAAGAACTCACAAATAGCAACAGTCAAAGTTTAACTGCAGATGCTCATGTGATAATTTGTATGCTAGATTGGAAGTGAGGCTCTGTGTGCATGAAGTTGAACACTAGAGCTTTGGGCTCAATCAGGGTCACTCACATTGCAGTAATACTACTCACTTGAAGCTGGAAAGAAGAAACACCTTTGGTTGCCAACCAAGCTGTAACCCTGCTGTATCTGGCCACTCAATCTAACTTCGCCTCCCAATATGGTACAGCATTGAAGTATCAAACCATGTCACATCCTCAACAAGGTGTTGGAAACAAATTTAGATCACAAACCAATATCCTACCTTCAATAGAACATGTTGTTTGCATATTATTCCTCTCTAAGCAGGATATGAAAACACAATCCCTCGTCAAGTAGCCTGCACTGATTTTCATCACCTACATCACTCTGCACCACTTCAATTTCATAGGGATAGCAGATTTCAATCTTATGTCTAGCAAATAAACAGCACAGAATCTGGCCTACTCAAGAGTTTGAGAATTATTGAAGGGTCTGTGGTCAATTTTGACTCCAGATTGTTTAGAACTCTCTAGCTTTTTTCTGCAGACCTGTCAAGCACTCTTCCACAGTGATTACAGCTTTGCAGGCTTTGGGTACCAGCCCCATGGGTCGTCAGACACATAACGAGTCACTTGTTTCACAGAAAGGTAGTTTTCAAGGCCCCTGCACAGACATGTGGACTCAAATGTCAGATAATTGCAATGCAGTTAACTCAGACTGGAAGTGGAGTAAGATTAGATTCTCACCATTCACCCAATTCCCGACCAAACCCACTGCGCTTGTTGCCACCCCATGGAGCTTGACAGAAACATGGCTGCGAACAGTTTATCCACACAATACCAGCTTGCAATGCCTATGCACCCCACCACAACCCACTACTCCATGTTACATGGAAACACCCAGCAGGTTCAGAGTTCACACAGAGACACCCTTTACACTACCCTGGTTGCCCTGATAAATCTTGCAAACTTCCTGTATTGGAATCAAGCCTCTTATACAAAGACTTAAGACTTAAAACTCCTATCTCTTGCATTGATGATCATTGGAGTTGGACTGAAGAGGAAAAATAAGACACCTCTGAGACACGCTTACACCGATCTTCGTCCTTGGAAATAACAGCACCTGCAAGTCCATACCTGTTATGCATACAACCAATAAGAAACTTAAACCTTTGTCCGTCTTTGAGTGATGCTATATGTACAGATGGAAGTGAGTGACATTCAGTATTTGAACACAAACCATCATTGCTCCTTGCAGAGAGTTTTCTCCCAGTCACCAAATTCCACAAGAAACTAGCTACATAAGATCTTGCAACAGAACAACAGTTTTGTATCAGATTTCACATTATGGGCAGCCTTACTGTGAGTTGTTTGCCATCTCAATAGCTTCTGCCTCAGTCTTGAAAGTGGAGACAGCCAAGACAGGGCCAAACACTTCATCTGTCCAAATTTGCATGGATGGCTTCACATTTGCAAGCACTGTAGGACTAATAAAAAATCCTGTCTTCAAGTGCTGTCAACAAATGCAACAGACACATCATCAGCCAAGGTAATAAGAATTGCATACCACACAAACAACTAATGAAAGCATTCTTCCTTCCCAAAGAAAGTACCCAAAATTCAAACATGCAGAAAATTTCCTGGTCAGAATGTGAGCAGAAAGATGTAACTCACATCAGGGCGTTTGCCACCACAGACTAGTGTAGCCCCTTCCTCTTGTGCCACTCTTATAAATTCCAGCACCTTCTTGTACTGTTCAACCACAAAGAGCATCAGACCCATTGTCTACAAATGAGCATGGCTGTAGAGGTCAACCAATGATGTCTTCACAAGTTTTACTGGAAAAACACAACAGGAAGCACTTTTCTTGGAGCTCATCATACCTGGCCTGCACTGACAAGAGGGCCCAATCGACAACCATCCTCCAAAGGATCACCAACCTTAATACTTGATGCCCAGGTGCCAATTTTCCTCAGAAACTCATCAGCAATTCCCTCCTATTGCAATAAAACCCCATATAAGAAAACCACCGGTGCACTACAGGATGTTGATATGCCAATCCAAAAAAAAATGGACATGTGTTGGCATATCAAAGCTTTTTGCTACTGTAGAAGATCATAGAATGGGAAATGTACCAGATATCCAAAACCATAAAGTGGGAACTGTGGCTTTCAGAGAACCATACATGGAGAAGAAGGCGAGAGGTTGCACTGCAAATCTGCCCGTTTGTCCAGAATGCACCAAACATGGCCCATTCCACCGCTGTAAACCATTTTTGCCACCATGCCAATTAGATGAAGTCTAATCAGGTAGCCTTAGATTACTCCAAAGGTGTACCTGTTGTCCAGATATAGTCTTTGCAAACAGCCGCAAAGAGGTCATACTAATTTCCAGTTCTAAAGCTTCAGGGACAACTCCAAACTGAACACATCATCATCCATGCCCAAAAGAACATAATAACTACAACATCCACCATACCTTTTTCCACATCCACATCATCAAAAACAATTATGGGGCTCTTTCCACCCAGCTCCAATGTGACTGGCTGCAAATACCATAGCATACAATAATATGAGTCCCAAACAGATTGTCAATTGTTTACAATGTTGACATAGGCAGAGAGGTGCCTGTTGCGGTAAAGTGCCCTATCCACTTTCAATATAGAAACCAACAAATTAACCTCAAAACATCAGCACTAGGGATATACAGACTTCAGAAATCAAATAACAATTGTCATTCTGGTAACAGAAGACTGGGAAGATTTTCTACAAACATGCAAAATTGGCCATTGGATAGCTGAGTATGTGGCTAACAATCACCTTGATCAGCTGTGCTGCTGCTGTCATGATTGACTTGCCTGTGGCAGTGCTCCCAGTGAAAGCTACCTATCATCAAAACAACAAATGCATAAGGAACTAGCATGCAGTATTGCAACCAAACACACCACAGCAGCAAAACTGGTCATTAGCTGCCTTGATAGACAATGGTGACTCCAACTCATGCCCTTGTCAGAGTGCACATAACCACAAAGATCAATTTGCAAAATAGAGAAACTTGTGGGTCAGCAAAATTACCTTGTCTATACCTGTGTGTGAGGCCAGTGGTGCACCAGCATCCGGTCCCAAACCAGTAACAATGTTTAAGACCCCGGGCGGTAGACCAACATCCTTGGCAATGGCTGCAAGTTCTAAGCAGGTGCTGTATTGTCAATTGTCAATTATTAGTACAACACAAATTCTGGGACTTCAAGTAGTAAACAAGAATCAACTAGAAAATGGACAAATCATGTAACAAAGGGATGGGTAAATATAACCTACACAGAGGCCAACTCAGAAGGTTTCAGAATGGCTGTACACCCAGCTGCCAGTGCTGCTGCAACCTTCCACGTCGCCATCAAAAGTGGATAGTTCCTGTAAAATGCCCATCTTGTTTTTTCACCTCAGCTGGGGACTTTTGACTGTTCAGACAGCTTTGAGCCAGAGAAAGAAACAATTTCAAATTGTCATTGTTTGAGAAAGTAACACTTGAAAAGCAGTGGGCATAAATATATTGAATACTAGAGATAGAAGGCAGACCAAGGAGTGATTAGAGCCACAACCCCAATTGGCTCCCGCAACAGATTACACTTGAATTGTTCCATTGGAAGCTCCAATGGAGCATATTGCCGCTCATCAAGCTTCTCAGCCAGGTCAGCATAATACTCAAAACATGCCGACACATCATCCTGCCACCAACACTCAATTGTATCAAAACCAGATTGCCAGAAAGAGGACATCCAAGGATTGCAAAAAGTCATGCACACTGTTCAAATTGAGTGTGGTGGTAAAAGCAAAGAAGTTCAAGAAGGTAGGGGAACAATAGGGGCTGGTGCAACAGCTTGTTTACCATATCCCACTCGGATTCATCAATAGGCTTGCCGCAATCAGTGGATTCAAGTATTGCAAGCTCTTTCTTCCTCTCTGCCACCTGCAATCAGTGAGTCCAACTTCTTGTTACCATGTGCTGAAGTAAGACAGCTTCATCCAGGAGAACTGGCAAGAAATGACTCTAGCCTGGCCACAACAAATGAACTGGATAAGATTTGCTGACAGAAGCAGCATTAAGCAAATAGCAGAGCAGATATGGCTCATTTCACCTTCTGCCTTGCCTACATCTCTGTTAGTGCACATCACGGTGTTCGAGTCGAGAATGGGTCTCACAGCTTGCTCTGGATATCAGTCAAATGCTGTTGCAATTGGAGATGTAAAATATGGAAATTGCAACACAGTTGTGACCGTGATAAAATGAAGAAGCTAAGATCCTTGGACCAGGGACAAAATTTGATTGATTCACCTTTGCAGCAATGGCGCGTAAGTATCCAGCCCGAACTTTTCCAGTTGCCCTTGCCCAGAGCTCACCATTGTTTCTACTAAAAGCTGCCTTTGCTGCCTGCACTGCCAGATCCACATCCTCCACTGTCGCTGCCGGGATTTTACCTACAAAAACATACAACCCCAAAATTGGTCGGTGATAATGGGGCAACCCAAAAAATCCTGAAGAAACCCTACAAAAAATATATATTATTTTTTTGTCTGAAAAAACAAATGCACTCACAGAAGTCAGAATTGGGTCGCACCACATGACTTCCACAAGCTACTGGGAGTGTTCAAACAATTCTGCAAGCTCTTAACTTGGGATACATCATCATCCTATACCTGCAAAGTTGGACCATTCAAGCTACTGAAAACCACCAACTTCTGAAATAAAGAGAGATTGTTTCAGATCAAATCTGTGTATACTATACACGAGCTTCAAGCACAACACAGGTTCCAAATGTGGAAAGAATTTTCCAACAAGAAATTCTGTGCAGATCTAATTTCATCAAGGAAAAAAATCAGGAGAATATCATCATCATTGTAGAGAAGGGAATTTTTTATTTACTTTTTAAATCATTTAAGGGGAAATTTTTTTTAAAAAAGACAGTCAAGAACTTTTACCACAAATCTCTTCAGTGCTCGGGTTGATGACAGGCAGATATTTCCCCTTGATTGGGGCCACCCATTCACCCCCTATGAAAAGCTCCCGTGCGGGTATCTCCACATCGAGTCCCATTGTAACCCTAAAAACACACACACACACACAAACAACGAAACAGCCACAGCTCAGTTAAAACTAGTAGCCAACCAACGCAAAAACAAAGCAAACGATCAAAAAGCTTCCAACAAAAATCGCATTACGAAAACCCGTAATCATCACTATTCCTCGAATTCAGAGACAAAAACCGAAGCGAAAACAAACTGCGCTCGCAAGAGGCAAGAAAACATTTACAAAGAGTGTGCTCCTCGCACTTGGATGAAAAGAAATTTCTCATTACATAGTGCATCCATTGCAAGCCTAAATAGACACAATTTCCATCCATGTGAACTTACGTGGACAGACCCGCCCCCCCCCATGCCTACGCGGCACTACTCTATTGGATCTTAGAGAGTCCATGTGGACCATTATTCAATTCTCCCAGAAGTCTAGGCGGATAAATTTTCATCCCTATTAGCCGGGATATATATGCTTCATCCATGCTACATGGATGAATTCCATCTTTCAAATGATATTACACTCAAACGAATTCCCGGTTAGCTGACATGGCACAGTAAGTTGCCAATGAAATATTCCCTGGACATTCCACGTGGACAACATCATTGCAGATGAGCACTCAGGTAGACAGCATTGCCACGTCGGTAGCCGATGTGGAATACTTCATCCAAGTATGTGGACAGATTCTAATATCTGATGAGGTGCCAGGAGAACATTTCATCCATATGCAAGGACTGATTTCATTGGTCTGATGTGCTTACGTGGAAAATATTCCTCAATTTCACAGATTGAGTGAGCCCGCATGGCAATATTCCATTTCATGGGGAGCCTACGTGGAAATAATTTACTAGCAGAGGAGCCTACGTGGAAATATTCCGTTCCTTGGGAACCTACGACGGAGATATAACCCATTCCTTGGAAGCCTACGTGGAAATGATTCCACGACTTGGGAGTCTACGTGGACAATATTCTGTCCGCGGCGATGATTTCCGCTTCTCTCGACCAATCCACACGGCCTCGAAAATCTCTTCGCTCCTCGTAAGAGTCAGCGCCCGGCCTAGCAATCTCTTCGCTCTAGTAAGGGTCAGCGTGTTGTTTTCAGAAAAGAAATCGAAATTTTCTTACTAGGCTAGATAGGCTGGTGAGCGAGAGCATGTAAGAATTGAAAGGAGGTCGAGTCCTCACACATTGTTCCTCTGCTTTTGAAGCTGGAAGAATTTTTGAAGCCCTCCACCTAGCGCTTCCAACGCCTCAAAAATTGCTCAATCTCTTAAAGGGATGGGGAAGATGTGGGGGTTTTTCATGTAAGTGATTCAGTGCTCGATGATGGGTGAATCAAAACAAATTAGGAGTTCGAGGTTTTAAAATCTTCCATCGTTCCATCTTTGCCTCTGGAATAGAAAGAAGTTTTGTAAAAACCCTAATTGAGGCACCCATCAGGTTTTAAATCACTCAAAATGGATTAAAAATGAGGAAGATATGGGGTTGGAACTAGAGAGGGATCTACAGGTTCTTCTTTTCTGCATTTCTCCTTTACTTCTAAGGCTGCACAAAGAACATTTTCAGCCTTCAGTTTGCACGTCCAATGACACAAAAATCACTGAACTTGGTTTAATCGTATTTATTACACTCTTCAGAGCAATTGCATCATATTCATTATTAAGCTTTGGTGAGCATTTTTCTCACCTCGACATCCTGTGAAAAAATGTTGGGCCAAAATCATTTTCCTGAGCCAACACAGCATGTTTTGACTTTTCTTCATTCATTTTTATTTTGCTGGGCCATATTCGGAGACCCGCTGCAGCTGCTCTAAATGACTACCAAAGACAGAATTTTCAGAAGAGAGAACTTGATGTAGAAAAATTGTACTTGCAACACTGCAAAAAAACACAACACATGAAAGAGACCACCACGCACACAAGAGAGGGACGAAGGTACAGAGAGAAAAGCCGTAATTTCAATGATTTCTTGGCATGCATAAAGGGCTAGCACTTTCCAGAAGACCTTGACAAAGTGGTTAAATATTGCATTCTTGTTGTACACTTTCCAAGCATCTGTGGTTGCTGAGCACACCTTTGTTCTCTAAACAGCTGACTACATTTTGCACATGCATTCGGGACCCCTATGAACCAGGAGGACCTATTTGCACATCTTTTGCCCAAATAGATCTTACTCCTTTCTCTGTTGTCCCCTACAGCTTCATGTCCTAGAATGATGACTTCTGTGAGCCCACTTGGCACATGTGCAACTTTTGGACACACTCCCAACATCATCCATGCTCCAGCATTTGGCATAATATCAATGGAATTGCAGAGAAATCTCCACAACAACCATGCTCCAGCATTTGCCATGAATAATATCTATGGAATTGCAGAGAAATCCCCACAACAACCATGCTGTCCTCTTTCACGTGCTCGTAAGCTAACAAATGCATTAAGCACTTGAAATAACTTAGATTCGCACTTTAGCAAATTACTAGTTATTTTGGTAAACCTCTGGTGGTAAACAGTGAGATCAACGAACACTTTGTAAGATTGGATACCACAGGTTGGATACTCACCATAACCAACAATTTTGAAGTCCAGAGCACATCACCTGTATACACAGTCTACACCAAAATGCATTGATTAGAGTTAGGCTCTTAAACTCTTGAATCAGTGCATCACACAAAGTCCTTCACACCTCACCTCACCTCAATTCACCTCCAACATAATCTGCATCTTCAAGACATGCAGAGTCCCCAAGCCACTAGATGATGTGCTAATCAAACTCTAATCATCAAACAATGGTCATCTATATTGGGACTGTAAAGAAGCCTCAGGACCATTCACTAAATTTCAACCACAGTTAAACTGCATATTGAGGATGTCACTACTCACGTATCACCTGAAGAAACCACATTCTACCAATGCTTGTTTGCATATTGCAGGTCAATGATAGAAACTAAATCCAACACTCCAGAAGAGTTCAGAAACTCACAGTACAAGGTTCAACTGTCTGCAAGACCTCTTACCATTTTCAGTGTTGTTTCCAATTCTCACTTTGGAGACTCCCTGCCAATCCCTTGCTGTTTGAATCCATACTATACTCTCCTACACCCCACTTCTTGAAATACTAGGCATGATCTAAATATCAAAGCCACTTTTGGCAAGCTTCTATAGCTTCATATCCATTGTAACCTATTCCAGTCATCATCACAATACATAAGTAGAATCACATCACACATTATGAGAATCAGATTCAAACTTCCGATCAGATGACCTCATCCTACAGTAGCCTTTTGTGGGGTAATTTATGACATGACCATAGAGAATCCAACGAAGCACTCTGACAGAAAAAAGTCGGGGACCATTTGATCTATGGAATTGACATCACAGCTTCATCAGCTCTCATGTAGAACATCTTCCACTGCATGTTCCTGTGAGACTGCACTTATCCATTGCACTCATTTCCAAAGGAACTCATTTGGCATGTGCAGGAGACATGGACAGAAGATGAAGAGCACGCTCGCACAGCATTGAGTAAAATTGAATCATCCCATGAGTCAGCCTAACTTGATCTCCCTTTTAAGGCCTTCACGTTGTATGGCAGCAATTAGCCTCAACCTTATGAAATGACCAGCACTGAATTTATGAAAGAATTATGAGTACAGTGATTTTCTGCACCTTGCTGATCATGACACTGCTTCCATCTTTCTCTTGGAATAGTATGGTTTCTTGGACTAAATCTACCCCTTCACCAGATAATTGTCAAAGTCAAAGCCCTGTTGACCCTGCAAGAGACACAAGCAAACAACATAGAGAAACAATAAGAAAGCAGGACCTCCATCAAGCTTTATTTTACTATACACCAAGAGAATGCTTCTTACTGAGT
>Ga0209208_10009005_pt1 | contig 13188 bp, 10 predicted proteins | sample S1TSphfallax_3_FD_187694 | JGI IMG/M metagenome (GOLD analysis project Ga0209208, IMG submission 187694) | Host-associated microbial communities from peat moss isolated from Minnesota, USA - S1T2_Fd - Sphagnum fallax MG (SPAdes) (version 2) | ecosystem: Host-associated > Plants > Peat moss >...
AAAAAAAAAAAAAAACAAAATTCCAATAGCCCTATTGTGGCTAAGTCAATGACCTTGTCATTCATCATGATTTATGATCCATTCAAAAATTACTCATGATGGCACAACTTGCACAAATTTAATGGCATTTTGTTTGTAGCCAAAGTGGCTATCATCCATACCTAAGACATACAAAAAAAAGTGGCAATCATCTCTAGCAAGATTTAGCCAAATCTGGCTATAAAATCAAATGTGAACTACAAATCTTTAATCATCCTTCTATATTTTCTTGGCTACACCCTGAAAAACCAAGTATAGAAATCTGGTGATTTTTTACCCTTTTTACTCAACCCTTGTCAAAAAGAGAGACAAAGAGAAGAAAAAGAGAGTTGAGTTTTTTCTCTTATGTGTGGCCAAGTTGCCATGAGATGATGGATATCATGCAAGAAATAGGAGGAATGTGTCCAATGAGAATGGTCAAGCTTGCATCCTAACAAATTGCCCCTAATGCCCCTACTCTAGTGAAATTACATGAAACCTTTTCACTCTAGCACGGAGCGAGATATTGGGCTTTGGTAGATTTGTGTGTAATTCACACACATTTTTTTGTGTAGGTGGTTGGATTATTTCAAACCAATTCATGTTGTACTAAACCTTATATCCTAAACAATATTCGGTTTTGATCATGTTTGTCCCTCTTTGGTTAACACCTTATCATTAATATCATAGCCTAAGGTCAATTTCCACATTGACAAAATGAATAATTATTTTTTTCAAAAAATGATTTTGTTTTAAAATTTTGAAATTACAACATTTTCCATCATCTATTATAATATTGTGATATGAGTGGTGAAATCATTCACCATGTAGTCTATGATAATTATAATGATTTTCAACATGTTAACTTCACTATCTTGAGGATTATTTAATGACGAAACTGATGTTAGGGTAAGGTAATTATTTACACAAGTGTTGTGGTGTCAAACTTTGGGTCTACATTCAGAATTTCAGTTGCATGGTTTCCTTTCAAGAATCAGACTTGGAAGAGTTATTTTGAATCCATGCCAAGGTGTAGGGCACTACTATGGATTTGGTAGGTATTCATTAGCTTGAGCTTGGCTATAAACCTAGGCTATCTACTAGTCAAGGAGTGGGAGCAACAAGATGAGGTTGATGTTGATGACACCCTAAAAACATGCACACAAATTGTCCTTCTAGTTGGGATAAAGGTTTTCTTACACTAAATAGTTAAATCTATGATCAAATAGGGCATAATGTGGTAAGGGAATGTATGAAAGAAGTTTGATTTCAAACATGATGAGATCAATAGGTTAGGTGCAATGTAAGGCCCATCATTAGTTGGCTAGTTGCAATTTCTTATGTTTAGCCAAATTACACCTTTCCTTAAATCAAATCCATTGTCCATTAAATGAAGACCATGTCTATGTCCTAGTTTATTGTGAACACTTCCAATCTTCTATTGGAACCTCCATAATGGTGATGTAAAAACAACCCATATGCCATCCCCTAGAACAATGGTAACAAACCAACTTGATTGTTGCACCTCATGATTCTTCACATAACATGCATTGCAAACCTATTAGAATTATAGCTAATGATGGGTCCATTTGGTCATCCACATGTGGAAGGTGACATGGTGCACAATTCTATGCATGGTCTTTCCATATTTGACCATCAAAACCTTCCAATAAAAAAACCCTAGAAAGTAAAAAAAAAATCACATATAGAATGACAAGACCAACTATCACATCCAACATGGTAGGTGTTGTCTATTACAAATAAACATAATTTTCAAGTTCAAGCCTTTGAACCTTAGGTCAATACTCACCCTCACATATGGTGGCATACTATATTAGATTTCAATGTTATGCAATGGCCAAGTTTTTCATTGTCATAGGCATGAATATTTTGAACAAGGTTGCATGTTTCTTGCAAGCTTGAACCCACACGTTGGTATAAGTGAAATTAACCACATGGGCCACATCCTTATGAGTGGATGTTAGTAATTGGGGTTCACACTAAAAAAATAAAATGTAAAAGGAAATTAAAGCTAGCAACACTTGCTCACTAAATCAGTATCTTGTGGCCAACCATGGCAATTGTATGTCCTAATCATCTATATGCCCCTTTTATAAACCATATATTTGTATACCTTTTTTCACCATTTGTACCATCCTTTTAGCCAAGCCATTAGTTTTATGATGATTAGGAGAAATAGTCCTATGGTCAATCAAAGACTATTTACACAACTCCTAAAATTCTCTTTGGAATTTTATGCTTTGATTCATGAACATTTTTCTTGGAACACCACATCTATTCAAGACTCAATCCCAAAATGCATAAGCAAACCCTTCACTATTTTTGTTTCCAGGTGGTGCCAATTCAATTCCACTATGAAAAAATGTGGTGATTTGCAACTAGCCTTGTGATTGGGTTTTTGAGTTGCAATGACCAATTGCAACTCACTGCAACTCAACATATTTCTATGAATGTCAATGTTATTGGACAATTAAACTCTTCGGTTTGGTATTTGTAATCTATAACCTCCTCCATCATGAGTGGTGATTCTAGTGAAGAAGAAACTTAATGTAATCACTAACTAACATAATCAACACAAAAACTCAATGAGTTCTCACAATTGTGTAATTGCAAAACCACATATTTGATTCACCAAGGCAACAAGAAAAACGTTGAAAGCTTGAATTTGGGTAAGTTAGTTTGAGGGAAAAAAAACATGTGTGAAGATCAACAAAGGAAAAAACGTGGTAGTCAAACTTGTGAAGAGAAAAAAAACACATGCGTGATCATAAACTAGGTAGGCTACAAATCGGTCTAGGTAGGAGTCAGTTAGTTCAAATTTCATTGATTTCGCTATGTAATCAACTTGGCACTTGTTTTGGAGTGACTTTGACATGTCATATTTTTTCCAAGATTTTTTCATATTTAACACTCATTCAAGTCCTTCGTAAGGGTGCACTTGTGGGTCCTTAATTTGTGAATGCACCCCATGTTGTTCTCCTTCTCTCACACCCAAGAGTGTCACACATAAACATCTTCCTAATGTTAATGACTCATAAAGACTAATGAATATAATCTATAATGAAATCCTTCCCTCCTCCTAAGAAATAAATAAGGAACCCAAGAAGGATGTTCACCACACAAAGGTTGAGTCCTTATCCACCTAGATTTCTTAATGTTCATATTTTCCACACATCCTAGTTAAGGGAAATCCATCCATCCCTTATCCACTTAGACTAACTAAACTAGATGGCTTCACCGTTAATAAATAGAAAATGATAAATATGGGATTTACCACTAGTAATTAAATATTTATTATGATGCCTTTCTAACTAAACTAGATTATGATATATATTATTTATAATAATTAATATTACATTTATTATATACTTTCCCATAATTAACTTCTAATTATTTTTCCCCGTGAAGGTAGTTCATTGTATTGACGACATTATTGCCAGAACACACATTCATTTAAAAATTCAACTAATATTGTTTTGCCATTTGACGATAATTACCATTTAGTGACAATACTACCATCTCCTAACACCCATGTGGTTTAACCAACATAAAACAATTTTCTACCCTTAACATTAGTTGTTTATGTCATTTGTAATGGATTCAAACTAATCATTTATGTCATTTTTAGTAGTTTATCCTCTTGTAGTTGTATAAAACTAGTCATAAATAACATTTTTGGTGTAGTGTTTATAACTCACTTTCATTCACCGACTAGTCCATCCATTCACCAAAGCCTAGTTGTTTGGTTTAAATATTGTCTACCCATACGTTTTCATATTCAACTACTACAATAGATGAGTAATAAATTTCATCCAAACTATGGATGACTTTTTAAAAAATCATGGATGAATATCCCAAAAAAATAAAATAAAATGGTGAACCTTGAACCCAAAGCTTTTGTTCAAGTCTAAATGTCAAACAATGCAAACCTTTTCTTTTCCAAAGTTTGGATGAAAATTTGCATGCTTGGAATGATGATAGAAACATTTGCCACCATTACTTTCAAGTTCAAATGCACAAATTGTAGCAAGCTCCAACACCATGCCTATTAGGTCTTGGCCTCACCTTGCTTTCAAATGTCCTCAAATAACGTTGAACTTCTTGACTTGAATTTCCCTTCATTTTACAAGCTTATGACAATGGTTGGTGGTTGGCTTGCAATGTTGATGCCTTTTATTACATCACCATTTCATCCACAACACCTATTACAAAACAAGAGCTATTGGATTATATGGTTAGTGACCACACCATTGTCTACATTCCATTACTTTTGTGTAGACTGTAGTGCATGAACCCTGTGCATTCAACAACCTTTGATTGAGTGATTTGCTTGCTATGTACTAGGTGTTAATTGTGCGGCCTACCCATTTTTGGCACCACACACTATTATTACAAAAATATGTTGTTTAATCTCCAATGCCTCAAACACCTAAAGTTAAAGCCCAAATTGGGGTTGAACTCCCCATTAGGAAATAAATGAAAATTAACACTAAAATCATCTTTGTAGTTTCTTCAAACTAATTTTGGCATCCTATTGCAATTTTGCCCCTATTGCAACAACTTCTTCCTACAACCTTTTCTCCAATGCTAATCAAAACTATCTAGCTATAGCACAATAGGTTAGATAAATCTTTCATGTTTAAGGAAAGTTCATTTGCAAATTGCTAGAATCCAAGTTCAAAACACACAAGACAATCACATGTTTTTATTGTATGTTTTGGAATCTCAAAACACGAAAGATGAAACTTTAAAACTAGACCATTACAATAAATTCTTCAAACATAAGAAAATCAAAACCTTGTTCACATTGCATTGGATCTTAATCACAAATAACAAACTATAAAAAACTAGTATCTTTCAGCAAATACATGAAAATTGAACTTCCTATTTTGTGAGGTTGATAAGAACAATTGAGCTTGGGGCATACCATGTTACATTGGTAATTTCAACATTATTAATATTAATTTTAAAATGTTGAAATTTCCCCAAGAAATCAAATAACAAAATTATGTGAATGAAAAAAATATTTTTTGAATATTTTATTTGTTGAAATGAAAATTTCAAAATCAATTAATTATGCAACAATTATATGTCAAAATTGCCAAGGTATTACAATAGCCACTAATTGTCCAAAGCCAATAATTGAATGCCATAGCAACAAACTTTTTCAAAACCTCAAGTATGGTATGTTTTGGTAGTAACAAATTGATGGGTACAACAAATTCTCAATAGCATATTGATCATGATGGGTTTCTTAGGGTGCTTTATCTCACCATTATGCAAAGGTGAACACCATTTTCCTTGGCATATTTGCTTCAATATTTAGCTTTGACGGATAGAACTTTGAACAAAGAATATGGGATAAGTGCTATATTGGCAAAGTTTATATGGGAACATATGGAAATTGTGGGACAAGTGTCATGAGGCACAATACAAAGTTATAATGTGAATGGATGAGAACACTATTAGGAACATATCCTATTTCAACAAAATTGGATGTTAAGAGAAGATGCTTAGGGTTTCTCTCGTGGAGGAGAATAGACCTCAGCTTCTCTCTCCACAAAAGTCATCCTCATCCTGGTCATCTTTGTGTAAACCCTAGGGACATATCATTGGGAGTTGGGTGAAATTACCTTTCGGGTAGGAACATATCGAGCACCCATCAAGAGTTCCATTAACCTTAATTGGTGAAGAAGTTGCATGAGAGAGAGAGAGATAGAAAAATGTCATTTAGGGATTTAGGGATGTGTTAATGGGATTGATGCCATTTTGTTCTGAGCTTTTTACTGATGCCATTTTGTCTTGAGATTTTTACTTGGTGTGAAGGAAAGGGTGATGGCCCCCTCCTCCTCCTGCTGTTGAGAATGGTGGATGAATTGCTTGGGAGGGTATGCATCTTTTGGTTCTTCTCTTTCTATATGATTTTGATCTATAGCAGTAGGATGATGGGTTTTGGTTTTTGGGGTTGGTAGAGGTTCAAAGGGTGGCAGTGAATTTGCTATGCACCTGCCAGGAGTGGGAGCCATGTGGAACATGAACCTGCCTTCTTTAAGACACAATGGCCAACAATTGCATCGCAGTAGCAGTAGCCCACCTCCTCCTCCCATGTAGAAATTTGTGTCTAGTTTGGTATTGTCAATTCTTTGAAGCCAGCCACAGCAGGAGATTGATGATTGAAAAAAACTTATTTTCAATGATGTACACATGCACTCATTTTCCAGTTTTTTGTTTGATAGGACTTGCTACTCGTCACAGTGAGTTGCCAACAGAAAGACTTGAACATGCACAGCAGCAGGCTCATGGCCCTCAAGATCAATAGTCTATAGATCTACAGAAACCAACATCAATGGGTGGAGTAACAAGGAGTTCTGCATTATCTTTCAGACATGGAGGGCTGTCTGCTACTGGTTAGCAGGCTGCCACAAGTATGTCCCCCTATTTTTTCAATCCAACTTCAATTCAGCTGATGCCCAAAAGTCTAAAGTACATACTAGTCTTACAATGTACATGTTCACTACTTCTGGTTTTTTCTTTGCCATAAATAATGTTGAACCAAATGTTTCTTTTTCCGTTGTGTATTTGTTGCATTGGATCAGGTGGTTGGCATTTGGTCGGTGATCTGTTTTCCTGGGTATTGTGTAATCTTAGTTCCAGAGGTGTTTTAGCGTTGTCTCATAATCCTCCCTCATTCTAGTCTGGCAACTTCAATCCTGGTTCTGGGGGGAGGGGGATGGGGGGGCATGAAGCATCAGCCGGTGTTATGAAGGTGTGTCATTATTTGTGAAGGAACACCAAATTTAGTGATGATGTCACTATGATTTTGCATCATCTGTCTACTCTTATCATCATCATCATCATCTAGCCTCATCACTTCTTGCAAAATCAAGATCACAGTTTCTAATTTCTGATGCAACTACTGCTCTGCAATACAGACTTGGAGCATATCTCAGATCAAGAAGGTGCCAAGTATATTTTGATGCCAAGGTTTGAACTGTGATCAAATGCTTGACACTTATGAAATGACTGATTTTTCCCTGCAGATTCCAAAAAGGACAAGTTCAGTACCTCCTAACTTTGACGAGCTGATTCCTCAGCAGGTAAAAAATCAGTGACTCCTGCAAGGGCATCCATCCTATCATGAAGACTTTTGCCTTCCTTTTTAAAATCCCTATAAGTGCATGAGGAACTCTATGTTGGCAGAGATGAGCTTGGGCTGTGGCACCTGATCATCAGTGAATGCAAGCCAGTATGCAGGAACCAACAACATCCTTGACTGCTGTATTTGTAGAAGCACCACAAGTGTAGCAGCAGCATCAAGCTTATCATCCTCACCAGCAAAGGATCCTACAACAAAGCTCAAGTCAGACAATGAAATTTTTTAATAAATCAACAATGCCTCTGCAAACCCACCACCATGCTCCTCCCCCAATCCTACATGTGAGCCATAGTTTGACAAGGAAGCCTCCTCCTCTTCCTTCAATAGACCAAGTCATGCAACCACACCTGAGCAAGGCTATCCATCATCTTGTCCACCTGGGAACTCAGGAGGAATTTTAGTCCCACACTAAGGTGAAGAGTGGACTTGAATCTTTTCATAATGAGTGGTAATTTGCAGAATCATCCTGCTCCTGCTTTTCCTCTGGCAAGAGTAAACCCTAGCCATAAGCCACCACATCAGTACAGAGTCCCTGGCAGCCTATTGGGTGGGGTCTTACACCAGCATCAGGCTCCATCATCAATCATTAACAGATGTCCTTCACGACAAGCTGAGGAGCATGAACATGTTGTAACACAAATTCTTGTGCTTGGATTTGACGTAGACTGAAGTGTTTCTAGTACCAGCAGAATCTGCATCAATTCCTGCTGTGGTAGTAACGAATTCACAATTGGGGGTGGATCAGATTCACTCCTCCAATCCACTTCCTTCTGGCATCCAAGATAGTGCAGATATTGATAATCCCACTGCTGCTGCCATTGCAGCAGCAGCTCCGACGTTAGAGGAGGTGTATGTGGTACATCAAACAAGACAAAAGGAGGGACCTCCTGTAATTGGTGGGTCATGCACATTTGATCCAAAAGGTTTAATGAATGGTCAGGTGGTTGGTGGATTTGGCAACACATTGAGCAAGTCAGATTGCAAGCCTGACTCGGGCCATCAAGTCAGAGTGAGTGGTGAGGAATCTCCACATTGAAGGAATTTGTTCTTCAAAAGGTTGAGAATAAATGCTTTATTTTGAAAAGTTAGGAGCTTTGAAGAAAAATTGAACTTGTGTTTTCATGGTTTCTTCGAATCAAACAAAATTTCTTCAAATGTTGAAAATTTTGCTTTCCTTTTGAAATGTGAGATGCTATGAAATGACCCAAGTTCATCAAGGGTGTCAGTTTATCACCAGAATTTCACATTTTGCTCCAGAAAACAATTTTGTTCCGTTAGGTTGCATTGAGACTTGACAATTGCAGCACCTGAAACAAGCTTCAGACCTAACTTTGGAATAATTAAATTTCAACAAATTTGGAATTTGATAACACCAAAAATTGATATGTAGGATGTCAAAAGCCCTTCAGAAAAAGAGAAAAATTTCCAGTTGTATGGAGATTTAGCAAATTGTATTTTGTCGCTTGAAAACAAACTTGAGATCTCAATTTAAACAATTATCAAGTTTGAAATTTGATGTCACCCAAAATGCATCTAAAATTTCTAGCTACAGCTCCCCTAAAAACAAATCTCCTCACACAAAAAATTTCTTTAGAGCATTAGAGCATTAGAGCATTGATGATGAGATAAATCTCAATGCAACATTTTAAGAGTGTGGAAATATAATTGTGCTTGACAGAATACCATCATCAGTTGCAGGCACGGCTCAGATGGGCAGAGGAGGCTGCATGAGCTCAAATCTATTTTCAACATGACTAGAGAGAAGTAGCATGTAAGATTGTTAGGGTTAGGGTTACATAACATAATTCTTGAAATATACATACATACATATGGTAAGCCTTGAGCACACACATAAAATGGTGTCAAGTACTCAGAAGGCAATTGTAGTACAGCAATTTTGGTAACACTGGTGATAACTCTAGTGTTGTGTCACTATTGAACTTGCTTAATTTTATTCAAATGTTAAAAAAGACCTGCAATATATTATTATATAATACCATAGTAACCTAGCACAACTAAATAAATTATGAGGGAAAAAAAAAATTCAGGCCTTTTGAGAAATTATTAAGGTGTAAGGTACTTACTACTTATCAAGTAAAAAATAGTGCACCTTAATAATTTCTTAATAATTATCGCTCATGTCTCAGCTGCATGCTGCTGTTGGTGGGTGCGCCTTCTTGTTGTGTGCCACCAAGTTGCACTTGAAGGCGAATTTGAGACCACATTTGCAGCACTCCACTGGCTCTCCACAAAGCTTCTGGTGATCTCGCACATCCACCTACATCCATCCATCCATCCATCCATCCATCTCGCACACAAATTATTGCTACTCCTGTTCTTGGGTTGTTAAATTGTTCTCCTCAGACCACCAGCAATGTCAAAATTCTTCATTTCTGCCCCCCTTTAGTTATTTATACACACACCCACTAAAAATTCTCCCTTCGTCATACTAACTAACCCATCCTAGTACACAAACCATGATTAAACATCCACGACATCTTGTTCATCCAAACGGCTAGCTCGCTCCAACACCCAATTTACCCCTATTTCCTTGCATGACATTGCTCTCAAAAATCTCTAGTGTTCTTCAGTCAAGATTCTTTTTTCTTCACAAGACAATTTGGGCCCATTTTTTCCCAATCCAAAATGCTTTGTATAGCTTGAAATCCATATTTTTTCAAGTCAAAATTTGGTGAAAATTCACCAATAAAAGAAAACCCTGATAAGGCACATTATTCACAGATTAATTTTAAAATCCTTTGTATAGGTTGCAATCATATTTTTCAGGTCAAAATTTGGCTTAAATTTGCCATTAAACCTTGATAGGTTACATAATTCACGGACTAATTACAAAGTCATTTGTATACGTTAAAATCAAAATTTTCAGGTCAAATTTTGATGAAAATTCTTCAGTAAAACAAACCCAAATAAGAACTCTCCAGATGAAGGAAGGTGTAGGGTGTTTAGTTTAATTGTTCACCACGGTTAAATTCCTCAAATGGATGATTTTAGAAGATGGGACTCGTGGGAATCAAAGCTCTAAGGTGGTCCAAGAATGAATGAATGAATGATTTCTGTCCATACAGAAGAACCTGCAGAAATTGGGGGAAAAAAAAGCTATGGAAAAAATGATTTAAATTGATTTAAATTAATTTAAACTATAAGCGTATTACGAGTAGTAACTGCATTCATTCATTCATTCCTTCCTTCATTCATTCATTCATTCATTACCTGGATGTAGAATTTCTTGTCGCATTTCCGGCAGCAGAATGGCTTGTCCCCTTCCGAGTGCTTGCGACCGTAATGTCGACGCAGTTCGTACAGTCCAACGAAAGTCTTCTTGCACTTGGGGCAGCCGCAAGGGATCTTCTTCTTTTTCACGGTCTGCCCGCCGCCGCCGCCTCCTCCCCCCTTCATGGACGGAAGCTGCGAAGAAGAGGAAGAAGAAGACCATCTCATGGTTTTGTGCAGCTGCTGCATCGACTTCGTCTTCATCAGGTCTGGATCAGTTAGTACTAAAGCATCTTGATCGCCGAATGATTCTAATGACTTTGCAGAATCATGAACGAGCTGCTCCGGCTGTACCCAACACTAGAATAGAAACAATCAGCAGGAGAAGCAGCTGCAGTAGCACGTACTACTACTACTAGTTCGAATTCGCTAGTACTGTTGTTATAATGCGCGAATGGTTGTGCACGATTTTTACTGCCGATAACAGAATCTAATTGACGGATCCAAATGTAATAATATTATATTTTTCGAGAGTGATGAGTACAAGTGCTGCACACCTGCTGCTGCTGCCTTACGAGCATGGTCATTTCACGCTCGGCATGCTCGTGATCAGTTGTACATATGAGCTTTGATGACGACGCTGTAGTAGTTGTGCATGCTTTCCCCGTGTGATCATGATCTGTGTCAAGCTGGAGTTGCAGTAAGTCGATCATATGGTTCTCGGGTATAATAATATTATTGGTGATCTCATCGGAATGCAGCTGAAACGCGCGATCTAAGAAGCCACAACTAGTTCCAATATTTGGCAGCAAATCATGAGAATGTTGCTGATCGATAGCCGGTGCAGCAGCTTGCAGTCGGGCGGTGGACATAAAGACTGTGGCGTTGCTCATTTGATGATATAAACTCGACGGATCAGATGATCCTGGTGCCATATTGAGATCATCATCAACTCGCACGGGAGTAATAACCATGTGTTTCAGGGTGCTCACCAGGTTCGGATGCATCACTGGAGTTACTGCTGCGCTAGTGCAAGTGATGCTACAGCACGCCGTGGTCGAACCTCGAGCTTTCAGCTGTTGGAGATTAAACTGATACTCATCATCCGAGTCGACTAAGGATTGCATCGACGACTGATCATTCGGAAGGTAGAGAAATGACGTTGCAGCCGGCGCGAATGTACTAGCTCCATCGTATAACAAATCCCAGTTCGGTAAGCCGTGCACAGTTCGCCTACAGCTGCTGCTGCTGTACTCCGGTCCGTATAAGTTCATGAAGACCCTGGACTTCTGTGCCTGGATACAAGACTGCGTGACGCCCTGCTGCCGCCGCTGCTGTGACACTATCGAAGAAGTCTCGTCGAATCATCTAGCTCTGCTTCTGAACTCGGGAATGATCACATGAGCTTCGATCTGATACAGAATCCTGCACAAGCATCAAGTCGACAGGCAGGACTGGAACAATATCATAAGTTAGCAGATCCGCTGATCTTAGTCGATCTTCGACAGAACCAAGACAATATGGGATCATTGCAAGAGAAGGCTGCCACTTCGATTCTTACATAATCTTGCTGTGTTGCGGAGGTTGTCTTGCAACTTCTTTCTTTCCTGCATGAGCATGCTGGAACTAGATCTATACCAGATTAGAAAACTCGCATTGCATTCAAACAAGTTGATCACAGCCCCCCAAAACTTCCCTGAAAACTTCAAATCCAGTTTCTAAAGTTCCTGCTGGATTGAATGCTGATCAGCTGCTGCTGCTGCTGGTTGTGCACTACCACTTCTCTTCTTCTCTAGAAACAAGCAAAAGAACTTCTTTTCTCTAGAAAGAATAATATCCAAATAATTTATTTCCAACAAACACTGCTTGTTTCTAGAACTTCTTGGAAGCTAGTTACTAGATCAAACTTCCAGGAGAAGAAAAATAAAATAAATTTCAGATTTTTATTTTTATTTTTTTTATTTATTTATTTGTATTTTTAAATGAAAAAAGAAAACCCCCATTCATCAGATGACACTTGTTTGAACATGTGCTTCTTTTTCTTTTTCTTTTTCTTTTTGGCAATTTTTCTCATGTTGCAACACCAAAAATGGCGATCAGCTGCAAGAGGATTTAGCCAAATCTGGCTACAAGACAAATAGAGAAGCATGAAAATCTAGGAATTTACTATTACATGTTGGTGAACCACTAGAACCTAAATTTAGATAAATATATGGCAATTTCAAAACAAGAAAGCTGGAAATCTAACCCAAATCCTCCAAATATCTTGGCCATTTCATAACTTTCTTCTTTGAAATGTGACAATTCTTTTGAATTTTTCCAAAAAGTTCCCTTCACCATGTTGTTTGACAATTATTATTATTATTATTATTATTTAGCAATGTGGTGAATTTTGCCACTTAAAAAATCACTACAGATGAGAGTAGGGTAGTACTACTGGGATTTTTTTCTTTTTCAAATTTTGTGATGTAGCCAAACAGATGATCATTCAACAAGAAGATTTAGCCAAATCTGGCTAACTAGATATAAAAGTATAAATCTTTGATCATCCTTGAATATTTTTTGGCTACATACTGAAAACCAAATATATAAAAATCTGGCAATTGAAAAAAGAATCACCCTATTTAGACACATTTTCTAATCCTGTGGCACTTAGTCATCACATTTCAACTGGTTGCTCTTTTTAGCACCAATTTCTAAAAATCTGAAAAAATAAAATGACACCCTGATTGAAAACCTCAAAAATCAATTGATTTTCACAT
>Ga0209208_10009008_pt1 | contig 13187 bp, 10 predicted proteins | sample S1TSphfallax_3_FD_187694 | JGI IMG/M metagenome (GOLD analysis project Ga0209208, IMG submission 187694) | Host-associated microbial communities from peat moss isolated from Minnesota, USA - S1T2_Fd - Sphagnum fallax MG (SPAdes) (version 2) | ecosystem: Host-associated > Plants > Peat moss >...
AATGAAGAAGAACAAGAAGAACAAGACGGTGTGAAGGGTTCATATCAACATTGTATTGTTTGTTTCTAGGGCGTTTGCAAATGAGAGAGAGAGAGAGAGAGAGAGAGAGAGAGAGAGAGAGAGAGAATGCATGGATACAGGAAGTTCAAACCTTGATGATGTGCGAGAAAGAAAATGGCTTTTTTTTAAAAACCGAGGGTGGTAATGGTGGAGGGAGGCAATTTTTTTTTGTTAGGGTAAAATATTTGTTGTTTGTGAGAGATGAACAACGAAGACATATTTGTGAAACAAACAAAAAAACAAACAAACCAACCCAAAAAAAGCGAGAGAAAAAAAAGCATGAGGTTTTGTGGGAGGGATGAAGTTGAGTGTCCTAAATGAAAAGGAAAGCAGATGTGTTGATAATACATAGCACATGGAGTGTTGTTTTTTTGTTGGTTTTTGTAAACTGTGACATAAGATGGCTTCATGGGTGAAGTAGTAGTAGCTGCTTCTTCTTTTGGAAGTAGACTTGATTTTGGCTTCTATTTGTGCTGCTGCTGCTATTTTGATTGCACTTTCCAAAGGATCCAATTTGGTTGAACCTTTGTTTGTTTTTTCTCATTGTGGGTTTTGGGGGGTTTGTGTTGTTTGTGGCATCTGCAGGAGGAGAGAGAGAGTCAAGAGTTTTTCCTCTCACATCATGGTGGAATGAATGAAGTTCTTTTGGAAAACTCATGCAGCAAGCACCCACCCACCCACCACCTTTCAATAGAAGAAGAAGAAGAAATAAAGAATCCAAGGTGTTGGGGAAAGCAAGCAAGCTGGCCAAAGTGATGCTGCTCAAGAGATGGTACCTAGATGGTTGTGGAGAACTGGTGTAACTGGAGAGTGGACAAAGCAGGAAGAGTGTTTGGGCTAGGTAAAACTGAAAGCTTTTGCTTGGAAACTGACTGAAATTTCTGGAAAACTAGAATCTGAATCTGGTTGCAAGGCTTTGTTATTAGAGAGAGGGAAACCTGAACAGAAGGAGCAGGAGGAGGAGCCAGGAGCAGCAGCAGGGAATCAAATGCATTCAGTACCCAACTGCCTGAAACCAGAGTGCAAGAATTGATGGAACCATTTGTGAGAGAGATGCACTCGACTGCTCTGGTGGGTGATGTTTCAGGCAGCTTGTTTGCGGTCCCAGGGGCCCGGGGCTTCAATGGATTATCAACAACCACTTCTCATCCTCATCATCCTCTTCCTTTGCCATCTCAGCTCTTGTTTGAAGCGAAGAGCAAAGGTGTTCATCATCAAGGAAGCTACCACCTTGGGGGGCCACTGCCATCACCACCTCCTCATAACAATGATGCAGACTTTCAGACTGCTCTTGAACAGTTGAGCTTCATGGGTGGAGTGCAAAATGATTCACAAGAGAGAAGTTGGGATCTTTCCCATTCTGCTGCTTCTGTGACGAACTCGAGCCAGCCCTTGACTGGGCTAGTAGGTTTTGCTTCCACCCATTTCGATGCTGCTGTTTCTTCCCCTCCTGGATCTTCCATTTCACAGTCCTTCGGGCTTCTTCACCAGCAAAGAGGGATGACGACACATGGTGACATTCATGATGACTTGAGCAACACTAACATGAAATGCATGGCCACCCAAAGCAACTTTGGTGCCTGCACAGGTGCAACTTCTAGAATAGCCCATATCTTGGAACAAAGACCCAATGTTGAGGTTTCGAATAATATGCTGCTTCTGCCACCAACTTCTTCGATGTTCCCTTCCTTGGACTGTACAGCTCCCCCATCAAGCACAAATGTGCACGTGTATTTTCCTGGCAGCATCTCTCCAAGTTTTCTACCAGAAGCTACAGTGGAGTCTGCTGTTTCTGGCATCACAAGTCATGCAAACCAAGATGGGGGATGTCACTTAGTTGACCGGCCTTTCAGCATGATGTCGTCCTCCGATGGTGGCAGCCTCCTTCTCGAAAGACAGCAGCAGGAGTATTATACATTTGATCTCAATGAAGTCCCTGGTAGTATGCAAGACACAACAACAGTAGCCGTCTCCTCCAGTGGACAGAAAGCCAAGCGGAAATATACCCCAAAAGTTGCCAAGGATAAACGCCCCCGCAAACCTCGTGCGAGCAAAGTTGACAGCCAAGAAAAGAAGACGAATGCCAAAAAAGTCAACAAAAAAACTGCTGTGCATGGACATGAAACTGGTAAGCTATCAAATAGGTTGTTTACAGTAGAAAAGTTCTTGGGGATCTTTTGGGATTTGACAAGATGGTTTTTTGTGTAATAAATTTGGCAGTTAGTTGTCAGGAAGGTCTGAGAATTTGGACTTTTGTGGATGGATGGATGCAAGGGGCTAAAGAAGATGTTAACATCTCTGCTGGAGGAGGAGGAGGAGTATCTGGAGCTGCTGCTGCTGCAGTGGCTTCAGCTGTGACTGACAGCACAAGCCTGAAAAGGAACTATACAAAATTCTCCAGTGGTGGTGCATGGGAATCACCATCTGAGGGAAAATCATGCATGGAGTTTGCTTGTGATGATGGCTCCAATATTGTCAGTGATTCATCTGTGAAGCGGTCATTGTTTGGAAGAGAGGAACCGGATGAAGTGTCATTTATTGACCATCATCATCATCAGCAGCAGCAGCAACAGCAGGTGGCAGCTGCTGCTGGCTCAGTGACTGCTGTCACATCTGCTATGAACAATGTCGATGACAGACAGGTTTCTTCTGTGTCCAACTTTCAATGGGAGCAACACTCGATTGCTGCAAACAACGGTAGCTCATTTTTGGTGAACCAGAAGCCGTTTGCAAGATCTGAAGAGACGGGAAGACGGGTGGTGGTCAGATCAACAGAATCGTATCAGCAGCAGCCATTTGCAAATCTCTCTGAAGAGATGGGAAGACAGGTGGTGGTCAGATCAACAGAATCATCATATAGCAACACACAGTGTCACACTACGTTTCAATCCTATAACAATGGGGGTGGTGGGTGCTCCTCCCCCAGGACAACCCATACAATTGCGAGTCAAAACTCAAGCTTGGGATTTGAGTATGGTTTTAATGAAGAACAGCTCTCACATTCTCAAGGTCGTGTGAGCAGCACAAGGAGGTCACTTATGCCACAGTTCAATAATTCAGAACCCACATCAGGGGCGAGACTTCACCACCGGGAAACTTATGGTGAGGGGGTTGTTGCAAATCAGGTCCAGGAGCAGCAGGAGGACAAAGAGATGAAGAAGAGCAAACCGATAAACTTTGTAAATGATTGCGAGTCCAAGAACTTATTTTTCCAACCAGAAACACTGAGGGCAGGAGGAGGAAGCTATAGATTTGGGGATGCACAAAATGTGCCGGAGTTTCAACAACAACAACAACAACAACAAAAACCACAGGAAAGCTCTACTGTATCTCACTTTCCGTCAGAAGGAGGAGCATTGTCACAGAGGATGGTTGTGCGGGAAAATTGTCCATTTACTGGGGTAGACCTTGTGTCAAGGTTTGACACGATTAGCAATCACAGAGTAGAGAGAATGATCAGTGACCTAAGCCAAGACACAATGTACAATCAGCCGGAATGCAACACAAGAGGAGGAGCACCGCCACCAAGCTATCATACAGATAATCATCACAGTGCATCGTCATTAGTCCCGATTTGCAAGCCGCCATTTGAATGGCACCCACAAGGCAATTTACAAAGGAGCAACATCCCAAGGATGGATCCATCAGTCAACAGTCCGTGTCCTAGAGAACTCCTTCTTCCACAGTCAGTCCCGTTTCACCTGATGGATGATGCACAACTCATTCTTTACCTTCGAGATCTGGTGACATTACCGGGATTTTCCTTTTCACCCATGGTGTTATTGCACCATGTCCTCCAGCATCTCCCTGACTATGAGAAGGACAGATTTATTTTCTTGTGGTCCCATGCCATTCAACCTGCCACTGCCACATTAGACATGCAAGATTGTCAGCAGCAGCAGCAGCAGCAGCAGCAGCAGCTTGTTATATTCAATCCCGATGGAACTGAGTCAAGTGTTGTTCAACAACAGCAACAAAATTCCAATTCTTCTTCACAAGAAGTGCAGATGATGACAGTTCAGGTCAATTCCTTATCACCTCCTCCTCATCCTGTAGAAGAAGGACAACAACCTCAACCACCACATGAGTCGACCAAAGAAGAGGCAATGCCCATACAGCAGCAACAACCAGAAGATGAGCAAGCTGGGCTCCAAATAGTCCCATATAAGGGTAAGGAGGGAGGGCTAATCCCTTATGAGGGTCCCTTCCTTCCGTTGCGCAAAAGGAAGCCAAGACCCAAAGTGGTCCTTGACACAGAAACAGTGCGTGTCTGGAAGCTGTTGATGGGAAGGGGTGGAAATCCAGAGGCTGACTCTGATGCTGACAAGGAGTTGAAGTGGGAACAAGAGCGCCGCGCAATGAAAGCTCAAGCTGAAACCTTCATCTCCCGCATGCACTTGGTGCAAGGTAAAAGACAAAAAGTTCTTGTCCAACAACAGCTGGCATTGTGGAATCTGCACCACCCACCCAGAGCTTGAAAACTTGCAAAAATTTTGACTAAAAGAGGCAGATTCTTCTGTGGACGTGTCTCAAAATTTGTGACATGCTGCATGCAGGTGATAGGAGTTTTTCACGATGGAAAGGGTCTGTTGTGGATTCCGTCGTTGGTGCATTTCTAACGCAAAATGTCAGTGATGTTCTTTCAAGGTAAAAAAATTCTTTTACTTGACTGTCGGCACTTGCACCCATGAATTGTTTAGTCCAGAAAAACTGTTCCAATTGTGATGATGCACATGATGCCAAAGCTGTACTGATGAAGAACTGTAAATGTTTTTTATAATGAACTGTTGCAGCTCAGCTTTCATGTCCATGAGAGCTCGATTTCCAGGCCCGAGTTTCAGAGGGCCATTAAAAACGCAAGCTCCTGAGGATTTGGGTGAGCCTGTAGAGAAGATATGTGCAGAGATGCCAATGAAGGAGTCTGATAGTACAACAACAACACCATCTTCAATGAATCATCAAGAGCAACAACAACAACAGCTTTCATATGGAGCTCAAGAAATGCTTGTAAATGGAGACATTGATAACAACAGCAAGAATCAGTTTTCAGGAGGGGGTGCTGTTCTTCATCCCAACAACTTGATGAGTGATCATCATGAGCAGAAATACTTGCTTGGGGGTGAGAACATGCCAGAGCCAATGATGATGATGGGTTGTGCCACTGGGGAGGACGCAAGTGTAGCAGCAGCTTTAAACTCACTCGCCTCCCAAGGTTATCAGGAAAGCAATAATCCTGCATTGGGTTGTCAGGAGGCGGAAGAACAAGTAGTTTCTTGCTTGCAGCAGGCAGTTGAAGTAGGAGGTTTGCTGGAGTTAGGAGAAAAGCTAGACCTGGTGCACAACTCACAACAACAAGCTCAGCAGCTGATTCCTCCAGTGCTTGATAAAAAATCAGTCAGTATCTCTGTGGGTTCATCTTTCATAGATGGAAAAGAAAATGGTCTTACACTTGAGAATGCAACTGCTGCAACAGATGCAGCAAATATACAGGAAAACTCACTGGAATCCAGTTCAGCAGTCTGCATCAATACACAATTGGATCTACTCTCGTTGCAACCTGTAGATCAGAGTGAGACAAGAGAGCTGGTGACTGCAGAAGGAGAAGACCAGTTATTGTTGAAAAGCAAGTATAACCCAAAAGGGTTGACAGGTGCAGATCGGGCGAGGTTGGAGGAGAGCCAAGTGTCGGCAAGAAACCCTTTTGACTGGGAAGGTCTGAGAGGTCAGTTTCAGGTCAAGTGTGAGACAGTTGAGGAAGATGGAAGCAGGACTGAAGCAGCAATGCCGGCACCACGCACCTTCATGAATGAGGATGGTGTCGATTGGGAGGCTGTTCGCCTTGCTGATGTTGAAGTGGTTGCAGGTGTGATCAAGGAACGTGGTCTCAACTGGATTCTTGCTGGTCGCATCAAGGTTGAAGAAAACTCTTGTCAAGAGCAGTTTTGTGTCTTCAAGACTGTAGTTTGTTTGTTTGTTGCTAGCTACTGGAACAACATGACTCTATATATATCCGTGTGCAAAGTTCATGTTTTTCATGACTACGAAAATTGGTTTCTCAAGGAATTTGTCTTTGCAGGCCTTCCTTGAAAGGATTCGAAGAGAACATGGTGCCATTGATCTGGAATGGCTACGATCCCTCCCCACTGATGACACAAAGTAAGACATATTGTAAACAAGTAGTTAGTTGTTTTTACATGGCTTGTATACCCTCCTCTTTGTGTTTTCATATTTGCTTGTAGTATTTACCCCCTAAGCTGCCCGCCCCTTGGCACTTGACATGGTATCTCTCCGAATAGCTGGTACATTTGTTGTTGTTAATTTGTGTGTATTTTGGGTTTGTTGGAACTTTTTAAGCAAATTATCAGAAGATGGGTATGGAAAAGTTTAGGGTTTAGGGTTTAGAGATACCTTGAGATCCAAATGTTTCTCCATTATTATTATGTTGAGTATTGGAGCTTTACATTGTGTAAATTTTAACTAAAAAATTTAGCTTGACAATTATGTTGGTGGGGTTTTCTGTCATGTAATGTGCAGAGAGTTTCTTCTCAGTGTCCGAGGGTTGGGCCTCAAAAGTGTTGAATGCATTCGCCTTCTTACGCTCCACCACCTTGCATTCCCTGTAAGCTGATGACAATGACCAAACCCTTCAAAAATTGCATTTTTTTTACCCTGCTGCAGGAAAATTAATCACTTGTAGCTTCTGGGTCAACCACAATAAAATCACGGGTTAGGGTTTAGACAATCTGAATTTTTCAAGAGGGGAAAATGGAGTCTCTAATTGGGTGCTCTCTCTTGTGAGATTATCAGTATTAATGTTTTTGAATTGTTCCAGGTGGATACAAATGTCGGGCGTATATGTGTGCGATTGGGTTGGGTGCCACTGGAACCATTGCCAGAGGAACTTCAGCTGCACCTATTAGAATTGTACTTCCCAACTCTGAACCATCAAAAGTTGACATCTGTGTTGTTTCCATAACTAGAAACAAAGTGACAAAGATGCTGCTTGATTGATTCAAATTCCAAAAGGCTTTTCAGGAAATTTTCTAGTTTTTGAGTCTAGTTTCTTCTAGAAATTCCAAAACTTTTGGTTCCTTGCTACGTTTCTGAGACCCATTTAGTCTAGACTAAAATGGGTGTTGGAAAGGTAGCAGCACGCAACCAAAAGTTTGAGTTTTGATGCAGAAGTGGCTAATATGAGCTGTTTTGGTGTACCTTTTGTAGGAACATGATAAATTTTGCAGATTGATTTGTCTTAATTTCAATTTTGTGTTCTTTGGTCATTTTTTGCCTGTCTAGGTATCCAGTACAAGCAACGATTCAAAAGTATTTGTGGCCTCGACTGTGCACACTTGATCAAGAGACTCTGTAAGTATCAGCAGATTCATACAATGATGGTTCTCATATCAGACTCTGGTCATGTTGTTTCTCCTGTGATTGTAATTTTTTTATTTGAAAGAATGCAGACTGCGTTATGGTTTAGGGTTTAGGGTTTAGTGTTCACGGTCTGATGAGGAATTATCCTTGCAGGTATGAACTCCACTACCAGATGATCACGTTTGGAAAGGTCTTCTCTTGCTCCCTCTTTTGATATTTTCAGATGAGTATTCATTGTCAAGAATGAAATTCCATTCATCAAAACAGTTTTGTTGCTGTATCATCTTTTTTTTGTTTTTTTTCCCTGGCTGGCAGAAAAGTGCATTGTGTTTGTATCCAAGCCAAGGCAGTAGATGATGGATCAGAATGAAACTTTTGCAGGTCTTTTGCACCAAGAGCAAGCCCAATTGCAATGCATGCCCCATGAAAGCCGAGTGCAAGCATTTTGCCAGTGCTCTTTCCAGGTTCACTTCTGCAAATTTTACATGCGGTTTTTGTTTGTATTGTATTGTTTATCAAGTGCTTAAACAAAGGCACCAGAAATCAGCCATGTATTCTGATAGGATGGATGATTATGATGCCATGTGAACAGTGCTCGGCAGGCGTTGCCTGCTCCGGAGAAAGCAAGCGCTAATCCAACATTATTAGCACTGCCACAAGGAACCACTTCAACGGTTACACAAGCAGCAGGTGCAACAGAAGGTGATAAATCACTACTGGTTCAAAGCACAAATGTGGGCAGCTCACAAGATTGCTGTGAACCCATCATTGAGGAGCCGATGACACCACCAGAGGAATCCGATGATGTGTCAGAGTATGATATTGAGGATTACCCATTGGCAATAGAGGTTGAGGACAACGGCAGGATAGATTTGTACATTGAGGAGGAATCAAAAACAGGAGGACGAGCCTCAGTTCAGCAGCAGCAGGAGCAGGAGGATGACAACAACAACAACACCACTCCTGCTTGTCACAGATTACCCAGTCCATCTGCGTCGAGCAGTGCGTCAACCACAGGGTCAGGCCCAAACACATTGCAAGACTTGGGTGGGAACATGTCATTGCCATCGTCCGAATCAGCTGCTTTGACATCACAGCAGATAGCCACTGACAACCCGAAGCCAGATCACTTACCGGAAGAAACCACAATCATGACTGTTGTTGAAATGCAAGTGGACTCATCAGAAACATGTCTCCAGAATCCACCTGCATCCTCATCATCACAAGTCATCATTCCTGATGCTCCTTCTCAAGAACTCGTCCTTCTACCCCCCGAAGCTGCCTCTATACCTGTGCCTAAACTGAAAAATGTCGGCCGCCTACGAACTGTCCATTATGTGTAAGGGATCACAACAAGCAGATCATATGTTCTCTTGTCTCCTTTGATCTTCTTGTCTTTAGAAGACCCATAGTACTTTGCAAAGCTCTTCAAAACTGTTGCTTTTTCAATTCCTTTTTTGTTTCTTTTGTGTCCCTCCATGAATTATGTTTGAGAGAAAGAAGCTGTGCATGTGTTGGGGTAGGTATGAGCTCCCGGACCACCACCCACTACTTGAAGGGGTAAGTTTTTTTTTTTCACTTGATGCCCTAAACCTTAGACCCTAAACCCTTTTTCCAAAAGATGACAGAATGCTTGCATATTCTTCATTCACTTTTCCAACATATGTGCCACATGGTGGATGCATTTACAATCTGTTTACAAAGAGGAATGCTGTTCTAGATTGTGGATTTTGTTTCAGCTTACACTTTTTTGATACTTTTATTCTTGGGTTGGCGAACAGATGGATGAAAGAGAAACAGATGATCCTTGTTGCTATCTTCTTGCAATTTGGAGCCCAGGTACAATCAGAACACCTAGTTCATTCTAGTTCAGATTTTTTGCAGTCTTGTTTCCATTGCATAGAATCCTCTCTCTAACATGGACATCTGTTAGACACCAGATCTTTCCAGATTTTAGCAACTGTTTCATTTGTGGATGATTACTAATTTTGATCAACTGGGTGAGTTGTACAGGCGAGGTTCCAAGTTCTATTCCAAATTTGGATGACTGTAATCATGAAGAAAATCCTTTTGCATCATCAAGCTTTGCTGATGACTCTGATTCTATCAAAGGCACACTCCTGGTGAGTGTGCATCCTATGCCAAGACCCAAAGAAGAGATGATACTCCCGTTTGCATTGTCAAGTGATACAATAGTAAAAGGAGCAAAATATGCTTGTCAATACAAAATGGGTCCATAAAAATCCTGTTGGAATTCACATTTTCTTACCTTATGAATCTGGCAAGAGCATGCACAGTACATGAAGACATACATAAGTAAGCTTTTTTTCAGCAGGTCTTACTAGTATGAGTACACATATTGTAAGTCCGAGTTGTGGGTGTGAGCAAGCACATGGTGGAAAAATAATTCTCTGGTATTTTGTAATTGGATTTTAGATCTTCCATCAGGGTTTTATTTGAAAAAAGTATTTACCCCCAAAATCTTGTGATGTAGCCACACTGACAATCATCCACAAGAGGAATTAGCCAAATTTCAATAAATCAGGTTTATTTCAAACTAACTGAAACAGGATTGTTTGTCGAAACAGGTGCCATGTAGAACTGCAATGCAAGGCAGTTTTCCATTGAATGGAACTTACTTCCAAGTTAACGAGGTACTACCCATCTGTTGCCTGCTATATTCCTTACATGCTATATACAAGATGATATCACATTAAGTTCATTGAGACAGAATTTTGAACTTTTGCAGGCTAAGACAATACATCACTGTGTATTATTTGAATTGGGTCTTTCTTGTATGGGTCTGTTGTCAAATTTCTTCACCTGGTTTTAGCTCAGGCATCAGGTTGGTACCTACCCGATTGTCATAGCCAAATTACAAAAGAAAAAACTATTGAACATCATGGTTTTCAAAATATGGGTTTAAAAGTAAATCAAGGAAGATAGCAGGGTGGGGATGTGTGTTGGGTTGTTACTGAAAAGAATATGAAAGATGTGATAAGTTTTCAATGGAATTGTAAAGCCAGGTCTAGACCCACCTACAAGAGTAATACATTGCAAGAGAGAGAGAGAGAGAGTCTGAGAGAACATTTTTCTGGTTCTGGCAGGTATTTGCAGACCATGCAAGCAGTTTACAGCCTATTGTAGTCCCACGGACATTGCTGTGGAACTTGCGGCGCCGTTTTGTCTTCTTTGGTACATCTGTGACAAGCATTTTTCGAGGTCTGTTTCTATGATCTAGAATCAGGCATGTATGTATATGCCTTAAGAAGTATACATTTATATGTGTGTGTGCGTATATATATATATATATACCTGAATGGATGTAAATGTCATTTCCCAGAGCTCAGGAATTTTCATTCAAAGTCCTGAGCTTTGTCCGACCCATCAATCTGGAGTATGCATCAAACCCTGAACCCTAAACCCTAAACCTGTGTGATTGAAGCAGTGCTTGTTGGGTGGTTGTAATATGTCAGGTATGACGACACCAGAGATTCAAGCATGCTTTTGGCGAGGTATGTTTACGCTTCTTGCATGTATAATTTGTAGAATGTGTGGGTTGGTTTCCAAGCATTTTTTCCCAGTACTGGGAGCGGGATTTGTTGGTGTACTAGTGGGCCAAGAATTCGGCAGAGGTAGGTAGGGCCTACTTAGAGAAGACCACTTATCAGATGGGCATCCCACATCATTTGATTCTCCAAATTCTAAGTGGGCTTGGAGTCGGTCAGATGTGGACTCAGGAGTTCATGAATACTAGTGTTGTCTGGTTCCAGGTTTGGAAGAAAAGCTTTCCAATCCCAGTTTCAGCTAATTAATTAATTATTTTTTGATGGAATATCTCTGGTTCTAGTTGCACTTACTTTGTTTAATTCAATGGAACTTGTGATCGGGTTTGGAGACTGCTTCTTAACGCTCTCTCGTCCTTCCCAATTATTTTAAACAAAGAATTTTCAAAAATTGGGTTTGGTTCAGAAACCAGGTCTGATTCCACTTAAGCTCATACATCCAAGATTCATTGGAGATTGTGTGAGTATCAGTGCTGTTGTAGTGGGCTTTTAAGTGGGCACTACTGGACTAATAAGAAGTACAACCTACTTGTGACTTTTGTCAAAAAAGTAATACCTACCTACCTACCTACCTACCTATTGACAGACCTACCTATGTACTGACCTAAAGAACCACAAAAAGTAGCACCTGCAAATCATGAAAAGTTGTGGTACCTGCTTCCTGAGAAAGGCGGAACCTGCCTTAAAAAAAGGGTTTGCAAGCCAAGTTCCAGTTGGGTTTTCCAGTAGCTTTCCAGTAGGAAGCTGGTTCCAGGTTCAGATCTGGTTCTCCAAAATGCAGAATCGGTGGTCCTATGAACCCAGAACTGGACAAGGAGTTCCAAAGAGCTTTATTTTATTTTATTTTATTGAGAATGTCGAAAAGTCTATTTTATTATCTCTCTCTCTATATATAATATTTTTGAATTTAATTTAATTTAATTTAATTTAATTTCTTAGCTTCCTATGGTAGATAGTAAAGATCTCATGGCTTAAATATGTTTTGGACACTATGGTTAAGTATTGGAAGGTTTTAAAGACAAGTAACTGCAGATTATTAGGGACATTGATTGATCTTGTGGATGGATGGGTGGATGGATGGATGGATGGATGGATGTGTGTGGGGGTATGTGCCAGGGTATGTGTGTGTGCGTGGATTTGATCGCACCTCAAGGGCACCTAAACCTCTAGCAACGCGGTTACATCTCCAAGCCACTAAATCCCCAAACAAAGGAGCGGCAATGGAAACCAATGATTGAATCAACAAAACCGTGGAAAAAAGGGATTTTTATTTGGGTCAAATTCTAGACAAAATTTGTTCCTAGGGGTTGTAGCCTTTTTTTTTTGTTGTTGTAGGAATTTGCAATGACTTTCCTGTAGGGCGTCATTCATCGCTTGCTTGTCTGTGATGACGCTTGCTTGTAGCATCTGAATGAACAGGGTCCTTTTCATTAATTTGGTGGATTAGTGGAGATAATTGAAAACATGTCCGAGAACACAAATTGATCTTCAGAGCATTGTCTGAAGATTTTGCTATTGAACAAGTGTAGTTTGACACACACAAAAGTTGAAACCAACAGAAGACACCCAATTGCCTCCAACGCAGCTTGGAATGGTAATACAAAACTCTTGTCCCTTTCCCCTTTTACAATTCAGCAGATTATTGTTTTGTCTTCTGAAAATGGGTTTTTACTTTTTGTAGGATTTTTCCCTTATGTTTTGCCAAGAGTTTTATTCCTCCACGCTATTTAATCAAATGGTTGGCATTTGTATCCTTGTGAAAAAGCTTCTTTTTGGGTGTTAGAGAACAACTTGAATCAATTAGTCTGTAACAGAGAGTGAATCAAAACTTTGTGCTGTGGTAAAATGAATGCAACTTTGGATGCACAAATTAAGAGTAATTTCAACAATTAAGGTGTCACTTTAATGTCATGTTAATAATGGAAAGTTGTATTAAATGATTAATATGAGTGTTAAGAAATTTAAATTAAAAATTCATTCTATTTAATTTTAAAATTTTCTTTTAGTAAAGATCTTTTGAACTTACACAACACCTCCATCAAATAAGGATAGTTTTACAAAGGACTAGTTCAAAATTATCTTAATAAGGAAATTTTGATGACAAAAAAATGGTAATAGCTTGCTACCCACACTCAAAAACAACTTTCACAATGTAATAGATGTGGAGTTTGAATAATTTCATGTTAT
>Ga0209208_10009009_pt1 | contig 13187 bp, 12 predicted proteins | sample S1TSphfallax_3_FD_187694 | JGI IMG/M metagenome (GOLD analysis project Ga0209208, IMG submission 187694) | Host-associated microbial communities from peat moss isolated from Minnesota, USA - S1T2_Fd - Sphagnum fallax MG (SPAdes) (version 2) | ecosystem: Host-associated > Plants > Peat moss >...
GGATGAATCATGTTTTAGAAACTAAAGATCCATTGAATGAATGGAATGTGATTTTAATTTTTTTATGTTATGGATTTTTTTAAATCCCAAAAATTGTAATTTTTTTAAAGCCCTTTTAAGCATTTAAAAGAAATTATTTTGTGATAGTTTTGATGTTTTATAGCATCATGATTTGAAATTGGAAATGGAAAAAAATGTTACTTTCAATATCATTTAAATATTCATATTTTAAACTAGATTTCAACTACATTAGAAAAGGACTTTGAAAAGGGTCTTTAATCTGCCAAAATTGTGACACCTTAGTGTGTTTTCACCTTGTGATTGGATTTATTAGAGGTTGTGTAAGACTAGTGCATGCATTAGGAACATCAAAAAGTTATCTCATGATTCAAGAAAGGGTGTTGAGGCTTTTGATTATCTATATAATTATCCAAGATCACAAAATTAACTTGTGCATGTGCATTGGTTTGCTCAATTGGAGGTTGATCATTTGGTATGTAGTCATTGCCAATAAAATGAACATTGTTGTGCAAAATCTTGCTCCCTTTTATGTGTCAACTTCAAGTACTTATGCAATATAATTCCCAAATTTAACATGAAGAAGAACCTTAGTGATGCACTTTCCTTGAAAAACTTTGATTACTTCATATTATTTTTATATAATTATATGGGCAAATGAAGTTTATCATGCTCATTAATAATCAATTATTAAAAGGATGTGTGATGGCTGATGCATGTGTGATAATCACATTTTTTTCCTAAAGAGGTCATTCCTTATATATTTTAAGAAACACTTGAAGCAAAAGGATATTTTTAATATGCTACAAAATATTGGCATATTTTTAGCATATTTTAAATAAATTTTGAGTGTATTCTCAAAACATTTTCAAAATGAATTATTGGCACCCTATATACATTTAAATAAATTATGATTATTTTTTTAATAAGTGCACCCTATATTTTTTGTATGCCATTTGTAATAAAATGGAGATGACCTCCCCAAGAAATCTTTAAATTGTAATAAAAACTAAGTTTGTTCCATTTGTCTTTACACATTTTATCATTATGATGAATCCTAGTGTGAACTTGCTTTTATTTATTTTTTGATATTTTGTTCAATGTTTTACATCACAAACTTACCAACTTTCATAGGTTCGTATAAATTTTGTGCGAAATTTGGTTTTCATAGGTTCATGCAAAAATCATACAAATTTTGTGTTATGGTCAATATGAATAATATTTGTATGTATTCAATATTTTAAATATTCAAACATATGAAACATTAATTTTAAATGCCATACATGAATGTTCATGTTTAATACAAAAAAATTGCATAGTTTTATCCAAAATTATATCACAATAATTGCACGAATGGAGTTAAAACATAAATCCTACATATTTCACATCAAAATGTCACAAGTAAAGAAGACATATCATTTATATAAAAGTAATATGTATATTTTTATACCATTTTTACACTTTGAAGCCCACAAATGTCGCATGGACATATTGTTTTATGATTTTCATATGTATTCCTATTGAAATTTTGTAATATTGTAAGTTTGTGATGTATAATAGGCACCATATAACTTTTAGATCTATTAGTTCTTTTTGAAGCACATGTTCAACATGTTTACATTTGATAAGAGCAAGTATTTTGTTTTACTCCCAATTCCTAATACTTTGATGAACTTTGTCACTCCCTCCTTTTGATAATGCTCCACCTTCATGTTGCCATGGTTGCATTACCTATTGATGCATCATTTGATTTCATCACAAATTTAACCAATTGTAAAATATGATACAAAATATTGAACTACAACAATTAGCCAAAAAATTACAAAAAATTATTATGTAATCCAACCATGAGTTGCAAGGATTGCTAGACAATTAATAAAAACTTATAAAAAAATTACAACATTCGACAAAAAGTTATGCAGTTCAATCTAAAGGTGATTTGTGGTGAGTGAGAGGAGGTTTTGTAATGGATGGAAGGAAACATATTGTATAGTGGTCTTTTCCTTATCTTGTTTTCGAGATGATAAGTTATCAATGATGATAGTTGTAAAAAGTTTAATTTCTAAAAGATTTTTTCATTCAAGGTAGTAAAACCACTAACGGACTTACCATTTTTTTATAGTCACATTGATAATAATATAAGCTTGGAAGGTGTGAATAAAAGCCTGGAAGGCCAGATCAAAAACCTCGAAGCTTGGCAGATTTATCGAAAAACTTGTGCGGAATCAGATTCCATGATTTGGGGTAGGCCATTTCTTTTTGGCATAGTTGGCGAGCTTTTTCAGTGGTGTCTACAAAGACAACTGAGTGTGAAGAGTTCGAGCAACCTCTTTTGGAAATGGAGGAGGTCATCGGTTGTGCGACGAACATCTACATATTTATGTATGTCACCTCTAGATTTTGCAAGGTTTACAGATTCTTGCATTGACGAATGAAATGAAAATGTTGCCCATTTTCAAATTATCGATGGACTCGTTGACACAATTCAACATTGTCGATATCTATTAGCGAGGTATCCATTGCTGCAGGCACAATTCCCCAAACATGCTTTGGCAATCAACCATTTCGAGCTCTTAAGAGTTGTATTCAATTTTTAATTCCGTGCGTTGTGTAACTAGTTTGTGAAGATTGCCACACTTACTCAAAGTTATAGAACAATCACAATGTGGCATGCCAATCATTCTCATCACTTGGGGTATTTTAACAATGTATTCAACAGTGCCCTAACTGTCCTCATTACTAGCACACCAAGAGGTGAATACCATCTAAGTGGTACAAATGGTTTTCTTGAACACCACATACACCAAGAAGAAGAAGACATCATCACAAAACATCTTGAAATTGCACTTGTGGGCTTAAAACTATAACACATAAATACAATTTCTTACTCATTGAAGTTTTTTTTTTGGTATCTACCTCTCAGTGTTTGCAATTGCTTTAGTCTAAAGTGGTGACGTTCCTATGACTACAACATATTTTGTAAAGTGTCACAAAGTCGGCATATATTTGAAAGGACAATGTAGTATGGTAATACTTTTGGTTAGGTTTTGCACTTTGAAGAGTTCATGTGCACATGAACATGGGATTAGCTACTGAAGGATTTGGAAGAAGTTCTATTTCCTTTGAGAAGTTAACCACTTCATGTTGATCACTAGTGCAATTTTTCTTTTGAAGAATGTCAACTGTTGCCCCAAATCTGAAGTTGAGCTTCTCCTGGGAAAGACCTTGGTATGCCTTTCTTTCATCAAGTTTGAGGACAAAAAAATGGTTCTTGAATTCTTTTTAACTTGCACATGAACCAAGTTCAATAAACATGTGTTGATTCACATTGGAATTCTGTTGAGAGAATTTATTTGTTGTGTCTGTGGGTGTGCTTGGTCCCCAAAAAGCAAAGTGGTTTTGTACAAATTCCCTTCCAGATGAATTGGGAATGAGTACATACACTTCCTAGTGAGAAAGTCATGTCATTGAAGCTAAACAATGATGAGCTTCCCACCCAATTGCTGGTTTTTTATCATGAGTTTCTCTGCATTTTTTTTCATTGCAACTTATAGGGAGCATCCTCATTGTGACCTTTCAATCATAAATTATTTATGTTATTGGCAAGTTGTTAAACTGGTTCCCTCTCATGTGATCATGCTTACAAGGACATACACTTTGTCCATGAAAATGTATGTGGTGAAAGGTAACATGTTTCAAGTGCTGCATTGGAGGTCATCACTACAATGGGCAATGCAATCCCATTTCACTAGGTCCCTCTCCCCATATCCGCACATCAACTACACGAGTTGTATGTGCACTGTGATGCTGGTGTAGTTTCTAATGATGGCAACCCTCTATTTCACCTAGTGTTCTTAGCTGCAGTTCATCCACTTGGGTATACAACATTTAGAGGTCACAAAACATCTACCAATCACCCTTGTGTGTTTTTCAACCATTCTATATCAATAATAAATTTTGGGTGGTCATGATACAGAAAGTTTGGGTATTACCATCCATGCATAGAGAATATCCAATGTGCCTTTGAAAAGAGAATGATTGTACAATGATGGTTGTATTGGGAGTGCTCTTTGATACTTTTACAATTCAATGGTATTCAGTTTGGAGGGTGTCAGAATCTATATCCATTGCATTTGCAACGCTTATGATTTGAGTTGGGTGATAGATGTTCCATGGAATTTACAATAGAAATGCTACTTGCCCCACCACCTACATCGCATTTGATAACTGCTCATAATTGTAGGTAATGAGTTCAAAGATACATGCAACTGCCTATTTCTCTTATGTATCTTGTGTTGGTATTTTTGAGTTTAAATTGTGGACAATGGGTGAGTAATAATGATGCATGTTAATTGACAAGTTTTTTGAATATGGTATTTTAACATGCAATATTGTTGTAGTTTCCATTGAATATTTTGAGTAGTCATTGAGTTTAAACATTGATACCTCACATGGTAGAGGTTGCACTAAAGACCTTATTTCAATCAAAGGATGGTAATGCCAAAGGAATTCCTTTGCTAATGTGAAAGGATAAATGTGGTGTTGCTTCACACATGGTTTCAATGCTACAACATCATTGCACTGCCTTTATTTTTAGTGCAATTTAGGCATTTGGAGCACATCCTTTCTGACCCAACACCTCTACTTGTTTCACATTGAATAATACACATGAATTTGTGAGTTTTAAAAACGACCCATGTCTGTTATGCAATTGTAGAAATTGTAAATTCGAGATTTTGATTGGCTCACATAACACATTAAGGAAATGGATGAGCCATGTGTGGATACTTTCTATGGGCAGCAGGAGCAGCAACCCTAGCAGATTTATTTCTTAAGTTTGTAAATGCAGTTTTTTCTTATTTACTATTGTTGTGTTTTTGTTAAGTCTTTTTCTACAGTATGATGTAGGCAACAATTTTCCAAGTTTTTATGGTGGAAGTGCACCTAATAGTTTCTCCTTGGCACTCCTAGGTGTGACCAATTCCCTCTCCCTCATGGAACTTTTACAAGCTTGTTACATTGTCTAACACATGAAGTAGGAATCATTGGTACAATGCTGAACATGCATTGGGGTGAGCTGAAATTTTGTGCTCAAGTGTTGTTGTCTACAAGGTAGATAACATTTCTCAAACTATCTTGTCTTCATTTAACACTCATATCCAAAGAACTTATTTTGTTTTGTCAGGCTCTATTGTTGAATGACCTTACAACTGATTAAGATCTGCAAAGATGCAACATATCTAGAGGTTCATTTCACAGTATGTATGTCCACAAGATTTTACCTTCCCATATTGTTCATAATGTAGTCTCTCACTATGCTACTGAGATATGGATGCTCTTATGGCTTTTGTGCTTGGATAGATATTTGATGCAGGTCACAAGCGTGTGCGCAAATTGAACAGACTTTTCTCGCCATGCTGTTGTATAGATGGTGATCTTTTTGTGCAAATTATTTGTACAATAAAGTGACTGGCAATACAATTTGTTAGCTATTGAAAGTTAGTCCTATTCCTATTGGCAAAAACTTTGGTATGGAGGTGGTAATTAGATTGACAACAAATCTAACAAGCAACAAGGAGTTCTATACAAATGGCTGCGATTTTTTCAAGTAGGTAAGCAATTTGACTTCACTTGTACACTTGGCTTTCAATTGGTTTTATGGGTGATTTTTCTTACAAAACTTGCATCTCATGTTTAAACATTAATTTCATCTCACAATTTTACTAAAAGAAATACATGCAGTAAATTTCCATAGGGTTGAAATTTCAGATGCATATTGATTAACTAGTGACAATGTCTAGACTTGAAGAATTGTTTTATTCATGCTCAAAAACTCATAAAAAAAGTGGTTCTAGGTTCAAACCCACTGGTGTGTAGGTGAAAGTCCTATTGTCTATCTGCCCTTCCTTGACTTTGGGGGTGCTAATAGCTTGTCAGGTCAAGGTAACTACATTCTTTTGTCCACAGCAATAGAAATATGAAGCCTTTGCATACAAATTGATGGCAGTTAAAGATCACTAGCATGAAATAAACAATGGTAAACATAGATCATGAATAAGGTGCAAACCAAGGTTGGGCATATACTAGGCCAAAAACCTACTATCAATTTGACATGCCACATGGTAATGTAATCTATTTAGCTCAAAAACATGTTTGAATTTGAACATAGGTACATAGTTCTCAAAACCCTACCTCAATAAATTTCCTATTGTATTACAATAGAAGGTGACATTGAGGTGGGTCCTCTCCTTTCAAGTGAATCAAAAGGCTTCTAATTTGTAGAATCAAGATTCTTTAGGTTGTTCTTTAGGTTGGGTAAGGAACTCGAATGGAGTTGTTTGGGGAATTGGGGTCTTGTCCCCAACTTCTTCCCCCACATAGAGAGCTTCATTCATAGAACAACCCCATTCTTAGTCCAAATCTTACACAAGAAATTTTTTTACACATGCATGAAACATTCCAAGGTTTTTTCACTTTGTATTTGAACACACCTCCTTGCGCGGAAGATTCTTTCATGTTTTATGTTTTTTGCCAAGTTGAGAGACTGCGGGAGGGAGACGCGACACAAAGGCGGAGAGGACAGACGAGCAGACGGGAGGCGTAGATGCATATGCGCGCCCTTTCTACCACCTCCCTCGCTCGACTGCGTAGCGAAATCATCAGTGGCTTGGTTGGTCTCTGTGCAGAAGGGGATGGGAAAATTCGCCTCCTCTTTAGGCTTTTTGTTTGTGTGGGATTTTTGTGCCTCTATATTTTCGTGGATGGAAGCAAAACGGTTTTGCAGGGTGTGCATTCTTTTGTCATACACTCCTTGCCATTCGAGGAGCTTAGATTGGCAGTGAATCTGTATTTTGTACTGGCAGCGGTTTTTGTAATAATAAAGTGCTGAATAGGTGATCTCGAATCGATTGTCTGCATTGCATTGCATTGCATCTCTCTCTTTGCCTAGGGTATTGATACCAATCTCTTTTCGCGTGCCTTCTGCGCAACTGTTGTTGCTGCGCATGTCCATGACGCTAATCATTCTACATCAATATTTGAAGTTTCAGAGCCGGACCCGGCCATTTTGGTCTCGGGCTTTTTCTTTTCTTCTTGGCATCATTGTGAACACTTTTGCTTTGGTCATATGCACCTCAGGTAGCGGTTCTTCAGGGCGTTAACCTGGCCGTTAAGTGTTCCTTCTGTAGGAGATTTAGATGTGGTTCAGGGTTTGGGGTTTCTCAATGTCTGATGTGATGATGCCTTGACAGGAAACGTGAACATTACCAATGCAGGATATAGATGAGAGATTGCAGGTGCAGGTTTCCTCTGGAAATTATAATTATTCTCTTTAAAGAGTGAAGGAGCAAACATTGTGCCTCAGACTGCAGGATTTTTTTAACCCCTTCACTGAACTACTCCTGTTCCTGAGGCTAAGACTGACTTTGGTGGCTTTCAAAGGCCAACAGCTATGGGTGGAACAGGTGGGGGCATTAGTCAGCAAGTTCAGCAACACAACACTTATGGAAGACCCATGGTTGTTCCTTCCTACCATCCTTCCCTCCATTTACTTTTACAAATATAGTTCAATTGTTAAGAATGAAGCAGCTGCCAGAATTGTGCCAATTGATGCTTTGAAATTATGCTGGGGTCTGTGGATGATGAAGGTAAGAATGGCTGCAGAAAGTGATATATCCACCATTTCCATGATGCACCAGGAGATTGAAAAGTCTTCTCCTTTGACCTTTTGAATTCAGGTCAAGGAGAGATTTGAGCTACTTGTTTCAGTAATGTTGTGCAATGTAGATCAGTTCTATTACTATATTGCGTGAGCAGGGTGTATTTGGTTTCAAACAGTTCTCTAAAGGCAGCATAGAAGAAATTCAATCATTCAGAGGAAATGACTGCAAAATACTGCAGAAATCAGGACCAACAGTGGAGCTTTGCTTTTGAGGAGGATGTGTCAATCCCTATGCTGTACTTCAACTTTCAGCCTATTAGTGACATTTAGAGAATGGAGAATAAAGCAATGCTGGATTTCATTGGGATTGTCAGGTTGATCAATCTCTCAGGTACTGTTACTTGCAAAAGGTATTGAGACTCACAAAACTCTCACCAGATCAAGGATGTGCCTGGCTGCAGGGTGGAACTTACAATGTAGGGCAGTTTGTGCCATAAAGCAGGCAGCAGCTACAAGATCTTTGTTGCTCTGGCCAGAACCCTGTTCTGGCTATGATGGTGAGCTGGGTCAGCAAATTCAGAATATTCAGAGGTCAGCAAGTCAGTTGGAACAATATCTTTTACACAGCTATTGTGGATCATGATATACCGGCAGTGTATCAACTCTGGGATGGGCTTGATCGGGTGAGAAGACACTCACTTTCACAATCAATATCTGGGGGTGTGGAACTGGCATGCATTCTGAGCTCTGCAGATCAGTCTGTGCAATCAAAGATGAAGGACTGGGCAGAACTGATCAACCTGACTGGATAAACAGTGAGAGCTACAGCTTTTTGTATGAAGCCTGAGAGTTTCTGCTATACTGCCTGCCCACTTGACAATGGTGGTAAGCATTGCAACAAGAAAGTAACCTACAATGTGATGGCATGGGGTTGTGTGATAGAAGTGTCCACTCTGTACCTGAGTGTGATGACAGGTCAGTGACTTTTTCATCCTAATTATTCAAGACAGAGTCCTGTCACTTCACCCTCATGATTCACTGAATGAGGGGGCCTTTTTAACAACTAGATTTGGTAGCATGTATGGAATTCTGTTTGCTTCTGTATGCACTCTATGTAACTTCCAGTGGAGAATGGCAATGAGTATCTGTCCTTCGTTGAAACTTGCAGTGCCTCTTTTGTTTGCTGTTTTAGAACTTGATCAAAATTCAAGTAGATGGATTTATATGGAAGGATGAGGTACTTGGAGGTTGTAATGCGTTGAGATTGGATTGATTGACGGTTTCCAGAAGATATGTTTAGAAAAATTTAGAGAATGTACCTCTTTGAAACCTTTGAAAGTTTCACAATGAGACATTGCTGTCAGAACCATTTTGAGATGCTCAAATTTGGGGTAACTTAAATTAAGGATTTCAATGACAGATCTTGACATTAAGAGAAAACCAATGTTAATAAGCTTGAGAACTGATCTCTTGGTTGTGAAAATAATGAATCATGTGGAGCAAGGCTTTTGTAGCTGAAATCTTCTAAGCGACACCCATAACTTCAATGCAATGGATGTGAGTGTACATAGGATTTGGGTTGACATGGTTGCATCTGTAGTTGTTGATCTAATGTTTCTACATTATTCTGCTATCAAGGAATCATTTGGGCTAATGTTGATTCCACTTGCCTAAAGGTACTTGCTTTGATATCAATGTGCAAGAACATACTTGTCCTACATGGGTTACAGCCTTCTAGGGGCTTTTGGCACTGAGATTTTGCAACATCCACTGAAAGTGCTTTTTATGTGGATCGAAAATGATAACCATAAGTTCACTGAATCTGTACAGAAGACATTTACAAGGCACTGCCTGGAGCTGAAGGTGGAAGAAGAGATGAACAATGATGAGCACCAGGTGAAACTTCCTTTGGTTAGGGCATATCTTATCAACTGCATTGCAGAATAATCTCAGGATAAATTTGATTGCAAATTTTAACTGCAGAAAAACTCTTTATAGGCCAATGGGTCCTGCAACCAATTATGATGGTATATATCCATCTGGAACACCTGGATTTCGTGGTTCATTATATGGGATGAGTATCAGTGCAGGCATAGAAAGAGTGGTAATCTGGGCTACTGCATGTGGAGGGGGTGGAAATGGTGCTGACACAGGTGGATATGGAGGGAGTGGTTTTGCCACTGGTGTTGGCAGATAACTTGAGTGGGTATGTTGAGGAATGGAAATTCACACAGCTATGGAGGAGGCAGTGGTGGTGGTGGCAGCAGAATGCAGTGCGACAAGTATGCACTCCAAGTACCAATAGAAAGGAAGGTCAATTTGCAAAAGAAGTCTGGTTGAGGTCAAGCTGGGTCCACCAATGGTAGTGGTTATGGTGATGATAGTGGGGATGCTTCATCAAGCAATTGCTACAAATGTGGACAAGGTGGTCAGTGTCAAGGAGGAGGTGAAGGTGGGGGATTATGGTGGGAGCAGCTCTGATGGAGATGGAAGTCAGGGTGAGGAGGTGGTTATAGGGGCATTTACAGAGTAGGATATACTGAAGTTCCAATTGAAGGGGCCCTGTGCAACTGGCATCAGTCTTTTGTTTTGATGATGGCAGTCCCAACATATGCAATCACAAGCTGTCAATCATGTTGTCTGCTTGTCTGCAGATTTATTTGTACAGTGAGACTTAAAAACTTATGTGCACAGCCATATTTACAGGAAATCTCTTTCTTTGTTGAAGTCAAGTGTCAACATACAAGCCATGCCATTCACATAGGTCTTAATCTGGGCTTCAGGATCTGGTGCTTGCAGTAACACTCAATCTAGCCTTTGTGGCAAATGCAGGAGTCTGGGGAATTTTTATAAAAAATTGCTGTGTTCCATTGGTCATTGACTCTTCTGTGCTGCAAAGTAAACTTGTAATACAGGATCTTGCAAGGAAACCACAATTATACACTCCCTGTCATGGCCAGCACATTGCCCTTGCAGATTGTGTAGTAGAAGCATTGAATGGGTAAGTGGATTCCTTTGCTTGCTCTTCCACATTTGGGCTTGTGTGCTCTCACCAGTGACACCTTGAGCGAGACATTTCAAATCTTGCTCTAGAAAGTTTTTGAAGGGACAATGTGTTAATCACATTGTTCATTACAGTAAAATGAGAACAAGAAGTACTTCTGTTTCTTTCAACCTTTGCAGGCTTGCTCTTAGCAATTTAGATGTCTCAGTTGGTACTGATCTTTCTGCTCAGTAATTCTCCACACACGTATGGGTGGAATACTTGTGGCAAGGACACCTATATTTTCAGATCTTTGTATTTGTATGCCAGGGCACTAATTCGGGGATCTATAATTGAAGTTTGGCTGCATAGGAGTCATACAACTCCTGGAGGGAAACTAGGCTGTAAGTCAGCTATGCCTGCTTTCAGTATGAGTCAGTGGTGGGCATGACAATCAAGGGTTGTTGATTGCAAAACACCACATACAGAAATGTGCTTGTCATGCACCCACCACCATTTTTGCATGTTACCACACTCCATTACAAAATCGAATCATGAATTAATCCATAACGTTGATATTAAACCCACTAGGATTCACTCAATGATCTCCATACCATGAGGTGTATAATGTAACTTTTAGCATGCATTTGCAGTGATGGTCTAGTGACAATAAAGAACCCAAAAGAGCAAGGTTCTTGACAAGCTGTGGGTTTCATTCAAGAGTGAACACTCTGCCTGGTAGATTGATATGGAATAGCTCTACAGAGACTGCTACAAGAGCGCATCTTAAAAATTTGTGCACAAAGTTGTTTGTGGAATTTTGTTTGTTGGGCTTAATGGCAAGTCTGACTCAAATCCTTCACTTTGAAGGGCGGGGTTGGGAGGGGCCCTTCAGTGCAAGAGTACTCATGGGAGATGAGAGATGAGCCATGTCTATCAAGGAGGTCCCAGTGCCTGGACTCCTCACTTGCTGTGTCCTCAGGTCTCTCTGGTTCAACTCTTATCCCAGGTATGCTCAAACTAAAATTGTGCAGTTGAACTAGAGTTGGGTAGTTGTTTGTTTTTGTTAACCACTTGGTGATCCCAATTTTTTTAAAAGAAATTTTTTGCAAAGTTTCCTTTTTTCTAGTGTAAAATCCGAGAAAAAAATGATAATAATTTTTTTTGGGAAAACTCAACAAACTTTCAAAACCACAAAACTGGGGAGGGAAAAAAAATAATAATAATAATGATTTTTTTAAAAATTAAATAAATAAATAAAATTGAGAACCAGTTCTTTGATTTTGGAGAACTGCCAGTCAAGGGTAAACATATACCTTACCCTTACCCGCCGGTTCCAAAAAGGAGAGAACCCCCCCAGCGCTGGAAGTCTGGAGCAAACAGCAAACCAAGCAAAATCAAAAGACCCAGTGGCAGGCCTGGCAAGTGAACTGACACAGAATATTGCAGCACTTCTTTGGTTGGGTGGGTACTTTGTGGTGGACAGCAATTGTTTAAAAAATCCTCTCTAAAAGGAACCAAAATCCTTCAAATTATAACTCTATAATAACTAATCTCAACTTTCAACACAAGCCAAAATATCATCTTTCAAAAACCCTCATATATATATAATAGACCTATTATTATTATTATTATTATTACCTAGGGGCCTATAAAAATCCCTTAAGCTACTACACTCTAGAATGAATCTAAACACAAATATCCTTCTTGCCTTGGTAGGCAAAACCAACAAGGGGTGTGTGTCACACTACGGCCTTGCCATTTACATTAAAAGGCATCTTAAGGCAAAAGAAGAATTATGATCAAAACTCAAATATTTCACCACCAATGCAAAAAATATAACCTTCAAAATATCCTCTAAAAGAGACCAAAATCCTTCAAGATACTATTATTATAACTCTATAATAACTAATCTCAAGTTTCAACACAAGCCAAAATATCATCTTTCAAAAAAAAATAAAAATCCTCATATAATAAAAATAGACCTATTACTATTACCTAGGGGGCCTATAAAATGTTTTCTGGGCAGCTCCAAAATGTGTCTGGTCACTATAAGACACTTACATCTTGGATTTGGGAAAATGGGCAGCCCGAGAAAATAATAATAATAATAATCAGGTAGTACACAATTAAGAGGAAGCTTGGGTGATTTAATGTTCCGTGTTCCAAGAATGTTCCAACTCAAAACTGGATGATTTCTGTTATTATTATGCCTGCCTGCCTGCCTGCCTACTTTAGCATTCATTACCATCTCTGTACCTCTTTATTCCTTGTGCATTTATGGGAACTTTGGCCATTTTTTCCCAACAAAAACTTTTGTGGGATTCTCATTGCTTCTTTTTTTTGGGGCCACCAAGTGGCCAAATTTCACCCCCAAAAAAAAGAAAGTAAATAAACATTGATTTGATTGCACAAAATTTTATCACAATCTCGAAAGATGATGGTAAGATTGGAATCAGTAAGCCTAGACAAGTTTAGGGTTCACTAGTCATCTTGTCCTACCAATTTCAGTTTCAAATTCACTCT
>Ga0209208_10009010_pt1 | contig 13186 bp, 11 predicted proteins | sample S1TSphfallax_3_FD_187694 | JGI IMG/M metagenome (GOLD analysis project Ga0209208, IMG submission 187694) | Host-associated microbial communities from peat moss isolated from Minnesota, USA - S1T2_Fd - Sphagnum fallax MG (SPAdes) (version 2) | ecosystem: Host-associated > Plants > Peat moss >...
TCTTTGCGGATACCACTGAAAGAGGGGATAGGGAGTGGAAGCAGGCCCAAAGACAGGGTGACTTTCTGGATAACTCCAGTACACAGAAAACAAAAGGGGGACCAAAACTGGTTTTGTCACCTAAAGTCGTCACTGCACTTCGACCCCTAAAGGACGACCACCCAGGGATATTATATAAGTAGATATGAAGTTGAAAACTTAAACTTATTAAAGACCAACACTTGCATTAAGTATATGGATGATTGCAACTCTTTTAATAATTCTTGCCCATTTAAGGAGGATTGCAATGGTTGATGTAATTTGTGGATTCTTTATTTAATTTTGACTTGATGAAAGATTGTTCAAGTTTCCAAAAGATTTCAAAAGTTGGCACCCATGAATTTTGCCCACTCCAAAGTGGCTTTTAAGGGAACTTGGAAGAATAGATAGCTCTTATTTATACATCTAGAGCCTTACTCATAAACCTATGGAGTACATATATGCAGCATGTAATATGTTGAAAATGTTTCAAAATGTTTCCATTTGTAATAATAATCCATCAATAAAAAACGAAGTAGAAAAAAATCCACCAACATATAGGTAATTAGTTATGTAAATGTTTTGAACTTTCTCCACTTGTGATAATTAATTGCCCAATGACATTTATGTAATGAATTCAAATTCCTAGTTATGGTTTTTTTCTCCCAAAGTTTTCAATATGCATACTACTTCAAGACTTCAAATTGGGAAATTCATTTCAAGTGGAAGATTCTTTCCCTTTAAACATGAGAATATTGTTTCATAGCACAAGGTTGAAAAAAAATAAAAATCAGTGAATTTTTTCCTCAAAAAATTAGGAAAAGAATTGAATTGAAGCTAGGAAAAAAATTTCCAAAACTATCCCGTGAAATATGACAAAATTTGTTGAAAATAACACTAGTTCCATTGTATTCCATGTATAATGTCAACATCATACATGTTCCACAGGTGTAATTAAAATCTTAATACATTTTTTGAAAATTATTATTTGTCTAGTGAATCCATGATTCTTCCATTTTGCACAATATTAGTAGAATATTTTATGCAGTGGTTGCATTTAATTTGGATAATGCAAATATTCTATTTTATTAAAATTTCCTTCTTTCAAAGTTTTATGATTAAATAAATGCTCTCTTTTTATTGCTAGATGAAAATACAAATTGGGTGCAAGTGTTCCTCTAACTTTATCCATTAGTCCTTTTGCAAATGTACCACAAGTTCATCAACATAAAATAAAGCTATCGGAAATTTTGCCATAATTGTTTTGCTTTTTGAAAAATAACATACAAAATTCATCATTTATCTTGTGACATACTCAAACCGCACATAAAGTACCTTTTCATTGTTTTTTTATATATTTTTTGGTTTTTTATTTTGTTGAAAATAATTTGTTAATATTTGTTTTGTGATATATTTTGATTTTTTATTGGATTGAAGAAAAAAAAATTGAAATCATAGTATCAAAAAAACAATAATTTACACAATTTAAAAAGTACTTTCCGGCTTGTCAGAGTAACTTTATTTATGAGCTTGTCCTTCCTCATTATCCCTATCATTGTAACATTGGCCTTTTTACACTGTAATTGTCACAATAACATTTTATGTAAGAGAAGGGTTTGCTAATAAAAAATTTCTTATATTTTTAATTCTCAAAAATGTTTCAAAAAATGAGAGGGAAAAAAAATTGGATACAATTTTCAAAGAATAAATAAATAAAATTTGAATACAAAAACCTTGAAGGTCGACCATATTGTTGAATTTGGTGATGGTGTGTGCTAAGTGAAATTTGAACTCTACAATTTCATTGAAATCGTAAAATCAAATGTTTGACACATAAAAAGAGAATTGGTGAAATGCATTTGTACAAATACAATATAAGTTTGTGCATAAGTTCTACTTGCATAATTGTGAACCATGGATTGGGTTTATTAGGGTTTACATCTAAACTTTAAAACTCATTAATAACACAAAATTGCACCATGCACTTGCAATTCACTTTTTAATTTTTAACACACATCCCCATTCCTCCGTTTCCATATTATGGTCATCAACATTAACCAATGATTTAAACTCATGTCCATAGCCATACTTTGTTGTGTAACATCAAGGTTTGCCCCCACCCATCCCCCGACCTTTGAAATTTGAAAATCTTGCCATATTTTGGAGAACCTATTGTCTTAATTGCAGATTTCAGAAATATTTTCCTTTAAGTCTTTTGCCTTGGTTCATTTTTTTCCTCACAAAAATCATTTGAATTAGGTTGCTCTGAGGTTTTTTATCACCAAGTGTCAAAAAGAAAAAAGTAAAGATGCCATAATAACATATATATGAATATTTCCTTACATGTTAAATGCCAAAAACAAAAAAAAGACTATCAAAGGGGGGAAAAAAAAAACTCAAAAGCAATGAAGGGTAACTTCATAGGAAATTTGCTATAGGAAAAAAAATTCCCAACCAAGCACACAAACAACCATCACAAAAAGAAGGTCAGGTGAACCTAAATTGTTGTTTGATGATCGAATAAGAATGAAGGAGCTCCTGATGGTTCCTAGTTGCACGCAAGCTTTACATGGCAGAATGGGTCATAAGTAATAATGCAAATATCTTATTCAAGATCATAAAAATACATTTGAATGTCTTTCTTTACAATTTAGTATGAGAGAAAGGTCTAGTAGCAAACTCTTCTCCTACCTAAAACATTGCCATGATGATGATATTGCAAAAGTATAATGTTATAATGATAGTAAAAAGGGACAAGCTAGTGTGTAATTTTGTAGCAAGTTGGAAAGTATGTTTTGAGATGTGTAAGTTATTGCAATGTCACTTCTACATTATCAAACAAAATTTCTTTAACCTAGTCAAGGATCAAAATATGCAAAAGAAAAAAAATGTTACATTACTTTATGGGTAATGAAGAATTACATATAATAAAGGATGTCGTGATCGTTTTCCGTGAAGATTTTTTCATCATGTGACCCATTTATCCATCCATCCATTCGTTCCGTCATCCATCCATGGATGGCATCATACAAAGAAAAAAACCCTGGCAGAAATAACTACCCCCCCCTCTCTGCGCATGTGTCGCTGTCTAAGAAAGGCATGCCCAAGATTTTGATATCAATATCAGCAACATACCCAACATATATTTTAACAAAAAATTATATATATGGATTCCAAATTGCATTCATTCATTTCAAAAACATAATTTAACACATAAGCAAACTTACTTCACATATGAAGAACAAATAATTGGTTAAACAATGAAAAGCAATTAATTTCCAAATAATTGGTTAAAAGTGTAGATGTAATTATGAAATTAATGTTTCATCTTGAAAATATGGAAATGCATTGGTATATCATATACCCTATATTAATAACCAAAAAATCATATATCAATCACATATGTATTCGTTATTAAACCTTTAATTCAAAAAATTGAAACAACTTATAATATAATTCCAAACATTTGATTGATGAAAATTAACAATTTTTGATTTGCCATTTAAACATAATTGAATTTTAACAAAGAATTTCTGCTACAGGTGTCATAAGCGACTTATTGAAATATTTTGATCATTTATTAAAAATTACCAATTCACTTATATCCCATGGTATAGTTTTTTCCTTTTGGGCCTTTCTTGGTCCATAGTACTTTATAAAGATTGTGCATGACAATCAACAAGAGTCAAGGTCAAACACTGAACAACGTTGGGGTATATTTGCCATCTCCTGTCTTTTACCATGGTCAGCTGTATGTTGCTATCTCACCAGTCACAAGTAGTGCAAACATCAAGATTTTCAGTGGCCAGGGTCCCCAATGAGTACACGGGGAATGTGGTATATAGAGAGGTTTTGGAAATGTAGTTTGTAGTTGTAATTTTGTAATATGTACGGTCAAATACACACACCTGGGCATTAGGCACAGGGTTCAAATTAGTATTATATAAAACTCATTGCATGCAAAGAAGATCCCCTGAGCTTTAGATCCCAGGAGTGCAACGTAAGTGATGATGCACATATCTTATTCAAGACCACAAAAATATATTTCAGTATCTTTCCTCACAACTTAGAATCATATCGAAGATGCAAAGAGGTGGTTACTGACATTTGAGGAAGAGAACCTTGACGTGTGGAAGATGCGAGAGGATTGACACAGCTTGCTCCTCTCTCTCTCTCTCAAGATACGAAACCGCCATTAGCTCGAATGACTTGACCATTGATCCATTCGCCTTCGGGACTGACATTGAAGGACACCACAGCCGCAATGTCTTCAGGTTGTCCCAGTCTTTCCAGAGGAGGCTCCTTGGTCCAGAACTCTATGAATGCCTTTGTTTTACCCCGTAAGAAAAGCTCCGTGGCCACCGCCCCGGGCGCTACACATTGGCCGTGATTTTGGTCCCTCTGAGCTCCTTTGCCAGGATCTTGGTGAAGGTCTCCACCGCGGCTTTGCTAGAAGTGTAGACGGCGAAGTTGGGGAGCAGGGTAGCGACAAGCGAGGTGGTTATTTTGACAATGCGACCACCTTCTCCCGGTGGAATGCGAAGCGCCGCTTCCTTGCTGGCCAGGAAAGTCCCCTTCGTATTCACAGCATAGACTCTATCCCAATCCTCCTCAGATGCCTGCGCAACAGTCGGATAGCTGTAGAGTACCATTCCTGCGCAGTTCACGACGATGTGCACTTTGCCGAACGTTTCTTCCGCCTTGTCGAACAGTGCTCACCTCCCCCTTAACTGCGATGGCCTTGCCGTGTTCACTCTCGATCTGGGAGACGACTTCATCTGCTTTCTGCTTGTTGCTAGAGTAGTTCACCACCACAGACGCTCCTTGCTTAGCCAAGTTGAGAGAAATCTGCCTCCCGATTCCTTGTGATCCTCCCGTCACTACGGCTGTCTTTCCCTGCAACGACGCTGCCATCTCCGCTCCTGCAACGAAAGAACGAAGCTCAAATAGACGACGACATCAAGCTCTCAAGACACAAGAAAAGCCAGAATTGACGACGGAGAAGGCTTTCTCTGCCAAGAAACTCCCCGAGTTTTTAACAGAACCGGAGCTCAAGGAGCACAGAGCTCTTACAACGAAAAGCCTGAAATCGACTCTGCACAGAGCATGGTGAGAGGAAGAACCTGAAATGCAGTCACGTTTGGCGAAAGTTTCCAGGCGAGTTTTGCGTGCTGGTTTTCCAACAAAATGTGATCTCGAGAAACCGGAGGCACTCGCACAAAATTTAAGCCCGGCAGAACAAAGGATGAACACAAGAATCTCGGAATCCGCTGCTGCTACTGTGTGGTGGTCCAAACCGATGATGATAATCCTGTTTCGACAAACACGAGAGCATCGTGAGCTCCAGAAGACTGCAGCGAGTCACAAGAAAGACAAGAGGGGACCGGAAATCACCGATCTAGCGCTACAAAAGAAAACGGACTCGAGAGGAGAAGAAAGACTCGAAATAGAGAGCAAAGCACCTGCTCCTCACACATCCGGCAGCCAGATCCAAACTCGAGAAAAAGCGGCATTTTCCTAAACCAAAACAAAACAAAACAATTACGAAAGAGAAAGCAAATATTCAGCCACAGGACATGGCGTATCTAAACACGAAGAAAAACAGGATTGAAATGGGCGACGAGATGAGCTTTTCTTAAATAAAACTAGCGCATGTGGATTTCTAGGAAAACCACAGTAATATAGTGCAGTGGGAAGCCGCTCACGAACATTGATTCCAAGAGATTGAAACAAAGAAGAGAACAGCAAAAAAAAAAAGCATGTCGAGGTCCAAGTTTCTCCTGTAAGACTCTTGTGTTGTGACGGCATGCATAAGAAGCGATGTAATCCATTACGTTGGCGGCATTGAACGAGCCACAGAAGAAGAGGGGCCAAGGGCCTCGCTGTTGGTGGGAGAAGAAGGCCTATTTGAGAGCAGCAACATTTTGGTAAAGGGATGATAACATTTGAGAAAACAATTTTGTATTTGACAAGGCTATTGTTCAAAATATTTTAGAAGATAGGTCTATGGAGTCATGCCTGCCTTCTTTGCAAAAATGCTCGAGTGACTGCAACAGCAAGCAAAGCCTTGGGCCATTGCTAAGTTAAAAAGCCTGCAAGCTCAACATAGGATGCTTAAAAGACCCTTCCTTGTCATCATTCATCTCCGCCATTTCTCTCTCAACTTGATCCAATTTCATGAGAGCTGCAGTAATCTTTGCCTGTGTGGCAGTCCAAACAACATTCCTATGCATGCCAGGTTGAGAGCTCCACAGGAGGGGGGGGAGGGCGGGCACTGGATTGTCTTGGACCAGAATGCAATGAAACTGCATAATACTTACTTCAAACAAATAATAAAAAATTTGTGTGCAAGAAACCAACCAAGTGTGCACAGGTAGAAAAAGCTACATGGTATTTGGACTATTGATGAAGGGAGAAGATAGTGAAGCTCCTCCAAGCTTACATCCAAGTACCACTGCCAATTTAATCACCATCTTATGTTTGACACCACCATCCCTAGAGAGCAAAAGTTTCCACAAACCAGACATCTACAACAGTTCCACAATGGCAAAACCATGAAAAATTATTTGGAAGCTTAATATCATCCAGTGATAATAGATAGAACAATTGGGTGAATCCAGTCTTAGGTTTGATCTGCATTCTTCTGTCAATCTTGCAAACATGATTTTGAGAGAAAGCACGACAGAAAAGACATATCAAAATGGAACTCAAAATCATGTTTGCAAGATTGACATTCCAAGATCCATATACCAAAAAAAAAAAGCTCGATCATCTGAGTGGATCGATGGCATGGAAATCCATCCCCTTAAGTGGGTTAGCTGAAAATGGTCTAACTTTTCTGCAGAGGTCGCCAATTCCATAACAAAGAAAACTGTCAAATTTTCTTGTTTTTTTGGGTACCATTTTGTGACTCCGTTTGAATGAGCGGATACGGTGTTATTTTAGAAGAATTTTTTTGAAAAATAATAGACCAAATATGCCAAAAACAGTTCAACATATAAGTTGAAATGCTTAAACTATGCCGCACAATAAACACAAAGACCAGCTGCATATCTACAAGACAAGCTGGTCTCTTATTAGTAACCTGGAAACCTCAGAACTTTAAATCCAAATGTCAAAGAAAGAAATCAATAAATAAATAAATACTCAGCAAGTAACTACTGAACCAACCCTAAACCCTACTGCTCGACTCGCGGCTCGTGCTAGTCAGTGCTAACAAGACATCACCGGTGCAGCAGTACTTCGCCATGCTCAAGGACGGGCGGATCACGCGCAATGGGATCCAGTACATTTACTATTGCTTGTTGTGCCTAAGGAAGCGCCTAGGCAAATTCCTAGACTACCTAGTCGCCATCTACAACGGCACAACCGGCAACGCTCACAAGCACATCGTTTCTACACACCCGAACATGCATCTGGCCCTAAAATGCCAATCACTCAAGCCCAACGATTGATATCGATTTCAACTTCTGCATTTGCGAGTGCCAACAACATTTGTGCCTTCATCAAGAACGCCAACGACGTTGTTGTTGAATGCGTTCACGCGCTTGTCACACGACTGGTCGTCAACTACAAGGCACTGCTCTCGCTTGCCACTGATGTCGACCTGAACAAGGTCATCCAGGCAGCATCGTATTTGAAGTTGGGGTCGTACGTTCCAATGACGTCCGGCAAGATCGATCGTGCGCTCATCTCCATGTTCTCCAAGTTCACTGTGTGCGTCAACGTGCTTATCATCAAGGCGTGCACAAAGTACATGTCGGCTAGCTACAACGAGCTTGTCAACAAGTACGCCGGTTCCAGCTATGGCTAGCTTGTGGTCTGCCATGACGGCTGGGACTCCGTCATCAAGCAGTTCTTCGGCATTTCGGTGTACTGGATCAACATACAGTCCTGGATTGAGTATAAACTAGGCACTCGGCTTGGCCATGCCAAACAAGCACAACGCACAAGCGTGCAACGATGCGGCCATGGCCATCTTGAAGCGCTACGGCATCCATTACAATGACATCGTCCTGTCAATCAACTAGACGATTAACACGTTCGTCATAACCAGTCGACTGATCACCGGCGCGAATGGCGCCTGCAACATCCACTTCGCGAACTTGGCCTCTGACCACATTACTGGGAAGCGGAATAGGATGCTCAACAAGGAGATCGGTGACTCGTTCGAGGAATGTGAGGACCTACGCCTAGTTGTGCGTTAAATGATCAGGTATGTCTGGAACAAGAATGCCAAATTGCACAAAATCAACTACGAGAAACATAATGAGCAGATCGACTACAATGTGATCAAGGTTGGAGTCAACAACGACACGCGCATCTCAGGCTATGTGCACACATACCAACAAGCGTTACGCTATAAGTGCACGTTGCACTAATACTTCACTCACGAAAAGTAATTGGTTCGCAACGCCTATGAGCTGTCAGATGAACATTGGCGGTCCGTGGTCGAGGTTGAGGCCATCATTCAATGAGTCTTCACCTCACCTTGTTGTTCACAATGCAGATCGACTTGCGGCTCATCGCCAACGCCAGCAGACCCAATGTCACCAAGACCAAAATTACCGCCAGGGAGATGACTTATTCGGTCGTCGACGTCATGCTATCGTCTCGTTCTGGTGAGGAGTCAAACGAGGAGGACAACGGCGATGACAACGGCCAATGGGATGGAAAAACACGTTAGGACCACCTACCCAAGGTCAAGGTCAGAGCCGAACAACTGGGCGTGATTAGTAGCAAGCTGCACGATTGCATCCAGAATGAAGTAAACTCGATTTTCCCGTTCCTCAGTGATCAACAGCTGGTGGCCATGGTATGCTGGCCATGGTATGCGACCCAGTCATGCTAACGTTGGCCTTATCGTGGCTGTGTGGAGCTGGGTACAAGGACGACATTGACAATGCCAAGGAGCTCCTCAAGTCTGCTTTCGTCGACGAGGCCATGTGTTCATTCCGGCCACTCAAGCCCGACTCGATGCTTAACGCGCCGCTCGACCATGATGAGGAGGTTGATGTATAAGTTTGTGACGATGACGACATGTTCGGCATGGTCAATGTTAGCTCGCCCAACCAAGACATCGACAATGGAACGAGCACTACTTTCGATACGGCGACGCCGGGTGATTTGGCAAACGAGGCTTTCAAGGAGTGGACCTCGTTAAAGGTGGACTGGTCGACATGGCTTTTGAACAAATAGAAGCTAGATGAGATCGACAAGAGCAAGGTTTGCATAAGCATCTGGATCTATGTCAGCGAGGTTGTCAACATGTCATAGTGGTGGCGCAAGAACGACATGCGTCACCGCCTCATGGAATGCATCGCAGTGTGACACCTTGGTGCACCTAATTCCAACAGCCTGCAGGAGTGCATGTTCTCAGTCTGTAAGCACATTGATAGCGCGCTCTGGCAAAACCTAAGCAACGCCAAGTTTGAGATGCTATTGATCTTGACATTGAACAAGGCATTTATCAAAGACATGGAAAGCAAAGACCTATTCATGATCGACAACCTGATCGTGTCATTGAGGTCGACGACGGACACGATCGAGGCGACCGCGAACATCATCAAGTACTTTGATCTTAATGATGATGTCGAGGATGATAAAATGGACGAGGCCATGGAGATAGTAGTGATGCTGAAATCGACGACCCGTGACATCCAACAATAGCATGATGCGAACAGATCTGCCATCGCTTGGAAGAGGGCTCGCAATGAGTAAACAACAACAGTCTAAAGCCAACTAATTCACAACCAGAGTAGTCAACTACATAATTGACTATAGTCGACTATCTATCTATGGGTTGGAAGATAGATAGTCATGATTACGACTACATGTAAATAAAGATCGACTACGGGTTTGTTCTGTAGATAGTCAGCAAGAAAATTACCAATACAAAGAGTTACCTTCTTCTTCCAATCTGATGGTTGCCAATCTATTTACATTGGTGATCAATCAGCTTCAATTTGTAAAGGTTAGACATACTCTTGAAGCATGTAGGGGTTTAGGAAAGTTGTGATGCAATGTTTTGGGGAACTTAAAGTCACCCTGTCTTCACCCTGTCTTTGGGCCTCTTTTCACCCCCTATCCCATCTTTGAGTGAGGTCCACAAAGTAAGGAAGTTTTATTAAATCTGGGTATGAAATGCTGAAACTCAGCATTTAATGCACAATTCGATGTAATTATAGTAGTTGTACATGTAGGAGTAGTGAAAATATATGTAGCACCAGTCGAGGCACTAAGGAAAAAGTAAAGACGGGTCAAAATCGGATGAAACTCAGTTTGGCACAAGAAGTGGTGCATTTCTGAGTTTGTCCCCCTTGGAGGCTAACACTTTTGGACCAAACTCAGGGTACTGGTGCTGTGTTTTCCTGACTTTACGGAATACTCTATTAGTTCAAAGGGTGCATAAGAACATGAAATTCGTGATGTTTTGTTAGTACTACCAGTAGAGTTATAATGACTTGAGTTATATGGTATTTGACCATTAAAACATACAGTAATGTAGTACACATCGTTGTGTTGCAAGCATCTATATTTTTGCTATAGTTCATAATTCATTTATAATTTTTTGAACAACATTTTAAGGACAGCCATATCCAAAATCTTTACACTTATGTAAAGTCTCTTGCCTAAAAGTGAAACTTTGGAATTATCAGAATTAAAGCCAAATTCCTGGACCCATTAAAGCTTAAGACAATGCTATGCAATTTCCATTCAACAAAGGAACTAAGTGTAAGAGAAATTGGAACAATACCTAATGTTGTGAATAAATTCTTCCAAACAAAAAAGGATGTGTTAATTTCACAATTATGTTTCCTAGGAGTTGAAACAACAAATCTCAATGGGTGATCCTGAATTCATTCCAAAGGTGCATAATATTCATTATATTTTAGTGACATATTTGCATGATGCTTAACCAATACCTCACGGCCAAGGAAAGGCCCTTGGAAAGGCCCTACTATTTTCTCCGAGCATTCCCACAAAGTGTGCAAATTATTTGCATACCTTACCATGTCGTCACTTGACAATTTTGTGTTCACTCCTTTGAATGGGTCAAAAAGGGGACTGACTTTTTTTCTCTTTTTTTTAAGAGCATCAAGAGAATGTTCAATGTACCTGCCCCAGGGGTTTTTTTCTTCTTAAATTGTGATGTCACACTTGCAATCATCCACAAGGAGATTTAGGCATGTTTGGCTATAGACCAGCTATTAAAGTACAAATTTATTAAAATCCTTTTATATCCTGGCTACTTGCTTGAACTATGTGTAGGAACATGGTGATTTTTTTGAAAATTTTCTAGACTTTCGGCAATAAACAAAATAAATAAATGGAATATTTCACAGATTTGTTTTTTGGAAAAACATTGCACCAAATGGTGAAAATGAAGATCAGGTTGGAATGGAGTGCATGCTATGCACTTGAGTGGTAAGAGAATGTAGTGTGCAAACTGCTCCAATTTAGAAAAGAAAAAAAGGACACCAGAGTAACTTGGCTGCTTTGATGCTAGGTAATTATATTATTAGTAAAAATGTTGAAATTTTCAAAATAAAAATAAAAATTCAGAACAAAATTTTGTGAAGGAAAATAAAGAATATTTTGAGATATTTTGATTTTTTTCACATAGAATTGATTATGTATTTGACAAACATGTATTGAAGTTGCCCTTTTACTACAGTAAACAGAAGTGCAAAAGCTTGAATCATTTTCAACTTGTGGATGTTGGCAATTATAACAGGCCTGAATTTTTTAACAATTCTAATTTTCTAATAACTACTATTCTAATTTTGTAGAATTGTTAAAATCCATGGCCACGAGGTACTTGTGGAAGTGCTCTTTAATTTTGAACAATGTCTTGCTAGTGTGTTCATGAAAGGCATGGAATTCTTTGATGAAGAAATCACGTCCACTGGTGAAATGTCAATAGAGGAACTAAAATCACGAAAATCATAATGAGCTATTAACAGTTGTTGACAAAAGTCCACGCATGTTTGATTTAGATTTTGTTGTCTCGCTACACTCTTCAATATAATTTTTTCCTTGCAATAAACCTTTAGTTTGCACTTGCGGGTATTGGTCATCTTTGTGGTAACATGGTAGGAAGCGTGGGTTTTGAAGGTAATGACATGGCAACATGGAGTGCAATTTGTTTTTTTATTTTCGCTACAGTGTGATGAATATTAGTGGGACTTAATGTGTGCAACATACTAAAAGGTTCCATAATGCTTGGATTTGTACTACATAATTAACAATTTTGTTGATTCACAATGTGTGTCAGACAGGAACCAAACCTAGAATTCTGGTTGGTTTCATCAGTATGCTTATTAAGAGTTTAGCTCATGAACATTTTTCAATGCTGAAAATGAAAATCCATTTATGAAATGAAATGACAAATTGTATTATGCAACATGTTGAATGAAGTTGTAAATTCATGGGTGTTGATATGGGTTTTAGGTTCTCCAATGGCTGAAGGTAGTTCAACGTTGGCAAATTTGGGAACATATTGTTTACAGAAGCTAAAATAGACCTAGTTACCGATGGATTAATTCACTACCTTGTCAACTTGTGGAACAAGAAATTTGTGGAACAATTTGTAACTCCAAAGCTTTCTAATAAACTCAAACCAGAATTTGTGGTTATTAAAGGAACACCTATGGGGCACATTCAATTACCATCCATGTAGTTGTCCATTTTTCTTTAGGGTAGAGTGAATTTCCACGTTTTGTTCATTACATTTCTACCAAGCAGAAATATAGTGTCATTGTTGTTAAAATATACTAATAAAGATATACTAATATGTCAAGTAACACCTAATAACAGTGAGAAAATAATAAAAGGGCAAAAGATGTTTGCATCTACTATAGTGGAGAATGGCCTACCCAGCTTTTAAACACCAGCATAGGGGATTTAACAATCCACCCTTCTATACAAACTCAGCTAAATGTGTGAGGAGGATGAAACAACTTAGAATCATATTGAAGATGCAAGAGGTGGTTACTGACATGTGAGGAAGAGAACCTTGCTTGACATGGAAGATGTGCAAGGATTGACAGAACTTGCTCCTCTGTCTCTCAAGCTGCAACACCGCCATTAGCTCGAATGACTTGACCATTGATCCATTCGCCCTGGGGACTGACAATGAAGGACACCACAGCTGCAATGTCTTCAG
>Ga0209208_10009011_pt1 | contig 13185 bp, 1 predicted proteins | sample S1TSphfallax_3_FD_187694 | JGI IMG/M metagenome (GOLD analysis project Ga0209208, IMG submission 187694) | Host-associated microbial communities from peat moss isolated from Minnesota, USA - S1T2_Fd - Sphagnum fallax MG (SPAdes) (version 2) | ecosystem: Host-associated > Plants > Peat moss >...
CATGCAGCAAAGGGACTTGGTCCCCACTCTGAAGACCACCAAGAAATATGAAGGAAAAAAAATTCAAACATCCATTCTTCTTCTTGCTACCTAGCCTAGTTGAACCATGTATAGAAAGCTGGTGAATTTTTTCTGAAAATTCATTCAATTTGTGGCAAAATTTTGATTCTTTTTGCAATAGTGGCAAATTTCACACAAAAAAATGCATACCCATTTATGTCTTTGAAGTAAAAACATTGTCTAAATTACTAATGTAAATGAACATGCTTTATCGCCTGAATTCTTTTGGGTTGCTTGTAAAGCCTTGCATGGGTGAGCCAGACCTAGCCTACATTTAGTAACACGGGGAAAATACATAAATAAATAAATAAAATCCTGCCGGTCAGTAATTTGATTTGTTTTTAATCACATCTAGTTATGTTTGTTTTAAAAAATTGGAAACCAAAGGTTCTTTGGTCTTGGGTTTTTTGAAATTTTTCAAAATTAAAAAACCTCCTATTCCAGTTTTCTTCAAAAAGCCTTAAAGAACAAACAAGTTTCACCAAACAGAACTAGAAGTTTTATACCAGGTTAATTATATGATTGGGTTTTAGATTATTTGAGAAATTGTGTTTAAATATCGGAATTGGTTCTCAGACTTTTTGAGAACTATGGTTGTATATCAGAACCAGTTATTTGATTTTCTCAGAGACCCATCATTATATATTTCCAAAGAATTGTCAATCATCTGATCTCATTCTACATTATCATCTTCTTTTTCTTCTTTCACTTTTTTTTTCCTCTCTTGGCTTCACTTGTTCAAATGGATATGCATAGCGACAGAAAGCTATGATTCTGATTTTTCTTTGTCATTGTTTGGATTTCCCCCAGTGCGACAAAATTGACTTATAGGCATGCTCTTTGTGAATTGGTTACAAATTGGCCCAAAAGTAATGACGGTTTGTTATGAGTCTAAATTTATAAATTCCACCTCTTAGGTGAAACTAGTGCTCTATTTTTCATTTTTTTAGTTCCAAAAAATACATGTTTTTCAAGACTTTTCTCCAATTATTTTTTTAAATAACCAAAAAATTTCATTAAGAAAACATTGGGCTGAATTATGGACTAAATGCTTGAATGGAATGACACTCTACATGATATCAACTTAACATCCATACTAGTTTATTATCAGTTGAAATGATCTCATATAACAATGCAAATGGCATAGCTTGATTGAGAAAGTTCAAACAAATATACTTTTGCAAAATACTCAATTGCTTTATACAAGATATGAAATTCAAGTTGCCCATTGAATCATGAGAAAAATTCTGGAGGATTATCACAAAAAGACAAAGCTCCCAAAATCTACATGGAAAAAATTGCATCATGGGAAATATTTGAAGATATCATAACAAAACTAAGACACATTTCGCCGCCCATTACACATTGAAGCTAGTAACATTCTAATGAAATGAACATATTTTCATTACAAATCAATAATTATATACCCATCATGCTTTCACTAAGCCAAGACCATGTCAAACATTTTCTTTCTTGTTACCTTCAATTTTGCAACAATGATGAATTTTTGTTAAATAAAACATTTTTCACTCTAAAAGCATGTTGCAAGTTTTTTTCCCAAAAAATCACAAAGTAACAAAATTAACCAAGGTTTTTTATTTGAAACAAATATTTGTTCTATTGTTGAGAACTAAGAACTATTAGTTTTTTAGCCAAAGTCTATGGTTTTTTGAACTTATTGGATTTGAGTTTGATGGAAAAAGCAAGAATTGAGAGTTGACAAGCATGTCACGACATTTTTTTCCTTAAATTTGTTATTGAATGCGACCTCATAATGTTGTGAGGGAAGATTCTTTATGCCAACAACTTCCATTTATCTTTTACTCATGTACATGGCAAGTTCAATTGAATTCAACTTAAACAAAGGTGATAAAATGATTTTAGGAATAAGTTATTTCATTGTCTTTCTTGTGACACCTATGTATATAAGCTATGGATATTTTCTTGTGACTTTTTTTCTTCTCATCAATGATTTCAAGTTGGTCAATGCAACTATACAAATCTTCTTTTTATTTACTTGTTGACATTTGGCTTCCCCTAATGTCGATCTCCAACTTGGCTAGTTGCAAGCCAAATTATTGCCTTATTGATCCATAATCAAGCTAGTTTTCTCTCACATATTTATTCTTTCACCTTGTATGTTACCATTGCTTGTGTTTTAATTTTCTATACGCTCTCAATAATCTCTTGTGGTCACTTCTCTCATAACTCTATTGTTTTCATGGAATCTTCAACTATTGATGTTATCATTAATGTGTAGGTTGAACCAAGCATTAATGACATGCGGTGTCCTTATGGGCTTGGAAAGACATGGTAGTTTATCTTTGTCGACACAAATTGACCATTGATCCACATGTTGAGTGTTCTAAGCCTTATGACCTTGTAAATACATGTAGGGCAAAATTGGAGTGACCAAAAAACTTGATGTCAAGTTTGAAAATGAGATTAAGCTTGAAGAACTTATGGATCTTGGATGTTCATTTGATCCTTTTTTATTTCAATGTACTTCTTTTTTAAAAACATTTGTATCACCCTTGAATATTTGAAGCAATTGGAATTTTATTTATTTTTCAACATGCATTGAAACCTTAAGCACACTTTTAACTTTTAATGTGGACTAATGCTTAAATAATGTGTAGTTTGTAGTCCTCCCTCAACCCTAGATGTTTGGCACAATCTAACATTTATGGGTTTTCAATGTGAGTTGAGACATTTGTAATAATACCTAGGACATTTGAAGCAATTTTTTTTATAATATTTTCAATGTGAATTGTTCCTTGTGAGATCATTGAAAGAAAGGCATAAAAGTGATTACAATGAAGCTTTGGGTTCTTGTGACTCTCTAATATATATGGTAGTTTCAAATAGTCACCCATGGATTTGGTTATAAATAACAAAATGTAGAGAATTGAAGGTTCTTTGACTAAAACCCACCTCATCTACGTGATTGGCTTTGTTTCAAAAAACCAATGTAAATAACCACCTTTCAAAGCTACTAAACCCCATAACCCAACTAGTTTTGAAAATTTGCCAAATATAATATGTTTGGAGTTTGAACCCAATGAATCCTTTGCAAATTTAAGAAATCAAATACTTGAACTTGCCAATCATTTAGAAAATCAAGAAACCTCCCAACATTGGCTATGACTCAATTGTGGATGAACCTCAATTGAATTAATATCACTTCCACCTAGTTGATAATCCATTCTATAAGAGGTAAGTCCTATATATAGGTAGGAAACTAAGCAACTATTAGGTAAGTCAACAATTTATACATAGATAGGGATGTGTTTACTACCTACCTATTAACAACCTTCGAGTAGGTTGTTAATAGGTAGGTAATAAAGAACACGATTGAGCTAATCACAATGGTTAGCTCGTGTGGGAATTGAAGGCCAATAGAAAATTATTTTCTAACCACTAACCATCCATCTTTTATGGTGCATTAGATTGGTGGGTGTCGGTTTAATATGACCTAGGTAACCAACCTTAAGTTGAAATGAAATGAGCACTAGTCTCTAAGGGGTTAATTATATTTACAATATTTATTCTTATTGTTGAAATGTCAAAACAACTTTGAGATTAATGTTGGGAGGTGTTGCCACCAACCATGTGCACAAAAATTATTTGATATGGGAAATTAAAGCAAGGAAGATTTGGGCAAGATGGATTTATAGTTGAATCAAATTTATAAATTTGAATTTAATATTTCTTCAAATATATTTAATATGTTTTTGTTAGGAATTTTGTATGCAACCTAAATGGTGATCATCCTTAGGAAGATTTAACCAAATTATATTATAAACTTGATATGAAAGGGGAAAAAAATTAATCGTCCTTCTAGATTTTTAGTTATTTATTACAACCAAATATAACAAACCAAAGATTTCTTTTTTCTTTTTTCTTTTTTGACTTCTAGCAATTGAAAATTGATAACCCCAAAATAATTTACTTTCGTTATTAGAATATACATGGTCAAGTTCACTATATGTTTCATTAGATTTTCAATGATCTAATTCATTAGGCTAGCCTACTAATTCCTATGTTAGGCCTCCTAGGCTAGCGTAGGAACCAAGGATAGACTAGGTGCCTAAGCAATATAGCTTAACAACTAGGAACCTAAGCAACCCAAGCTAAACTAAGTTAGCAACCTAAGCAACTTAACTTAAAGGTTAAAAACCTAGCCCACCAACTTAGGGTGCAATTGTGAAGGTATGTCCATTTGAACATACTTATTTAATATTAGTGTTGGGATTTTTTTGAACTTTTATACACCAATTTGGTATGGGTTGTGGGATTAATTTCATTTTCATATAATAGGTTGGTATAAATAATTGTCAAATGTTACATTGATCATGGGTATGAACATAAACGCCAAAACACTACATACCACATCATTAAACATTTATACTTGACTAAGTCAAAATTATATATATATTCCAAATTACAACTTCAATGTAAATGATATCACTATAACTTTGTCAAATACATAAACTTGTTGGTAAAACCATAATGATCTAGTTCATGACACATGTGTGTATGTAAAACAACAATCCATTGGCTCATTTAATAACCCACATTTCACATCCTACATTCAAAAACAAAAATTAAACATTTGTATTAAAAATCTACCACAACAAACTTAGTAATCTTCATGACCCTTCATGAAGACAAATAATCTATTAAAAACATTTTGAGGATGTGATATTTCTACACGTAATTGTGTCATTCCAACTCATAAGAACCAAATTTACCTATGCATACCCAACCATAGGTAATCATTATGTATGAATAGGAAATTCTCCCAAAATCTTTTTTGGGTATGAATTAGAACATGCACTAGGTGAACCTTGGTAAAGAATCATGATATCTCTTGGTATGACCAAATCTTATACCATGAAGGTAGGAGTTTGACCTACCATGGGGTATATGCAAGTTATAGTGGCTTAAAAGCAACAAAAGTTCAAGTCTCAAAAGTCCATATTATAACACTATAATGGAAAAAATAATTAAAAACCAATTTTGAGTGGGCCTTGGCAAAGTCCCCATGATACATATATGGGTTTATATCCAACCTTATATATAACAAACCAACATTAATTTGAACCCTTCACATCCTTTCACCTCCATGTTTAAAAGCCAAGTCTTTAACCATTAGACCACTATTGAATAAATGATATTCCTTTTCACCACATGCCTTTGTTTTTATGCACATTCTTTTCCTAATGTATTTAAGTATTTACCATGGCTATTTTACCTAATTATGCACCTTAATTACCCTACCTTATGTACCTACGTAGCCTAATTACTTTACCTACATCACCATTCCTACTTAATTGCCTTACATTACATACCTACATAGCCTAAGCTATTCCTAAGCTAATGTAGGCTACCCTACATAACTATAGTAGATTATTCAAAACTATTTTACAAGGCAAATATAAATTATCCTAAATTATTTTAGGCTAGGCTACTACTAGGTTATTCCAAATATAAACTATTTTAGTTGGTTATTATATTATACCCTAAGTTAGTATAAGCTACCCTAGAATACCATAAGCTATTTTAAGGCTTCATAGGCTACTTTAGGTTACCACGGGCTATCATAAGTTAAATTACTAGGCTAGTATAAGATATCCTAAGTTACTCTAATGTAATATAAACCACTACTAGGTTATTATATTGTACCTCAGGTTATAATAGGTTATTATTAAGCTAGTTTAAGCTACCTTAAGTTAGTTTAAGATACCTAGGCTAATTTGAACTACTAATAGGTTTTTTATTGTACCCTAAGCTACTATAAGCTACTTTAAGTTATTGGTAAATTACTGTGGGCTTCTACTAAATTAATAATGTATGTATATACAACCTACGTACCTGCAACCCACCTATTATTTACTTATTTAACAATTTACCTCCCTATTTACTAATACAACCTATAACCTACATACCCATACCTACATATTTGTTGGATTAATGACCATGTAAACCTTTATAGTCTTTACACTTTGTACATAAGTTTCAAACTCATCTATTGTTTTTGTTTTTTTAGTCCAAAGTTTTTAAATTTTTGCTTAGTAAGTTTGCAACTTCTCAAGCTTTAGGGTTTAAGGCTTTACACTTCTTCAATCCATGCATCACGACATCCTTGTAATTACCAACTAGTTTCAAATATGTGTTTTTTTTTGTCAAGGTTCCTATTATAGTTAATATTATTTCATTGGATCAAGGTGTTATTATTATTTACAATGCATTTAACTACACTACCATCGAATTCAATGTTATTGCAAAGGCCTATAGATGTTCATGAATAACAAATGGAAAAAAGAAACAATGGATAAATATAAAGTTTGGAATTTATATCCTATTTGTTGGGGAATTTGATCAATTATGTTATTCCTAAGTTTTTACAACCAATCCATTGCCTATGTTTAACCAATTGGAGAAAAAGAAAAGGATGAAGGAATGGAAAATTAATTAGTTTTTTAGGATGTCTAGGTAGCAAAACTTCCGTTGGTGGAAATTGTGGTTGGTTTTTATGGGGAAATGAACATGATGAGGTGTCAAATTTGTACACAAATTGACGGAAGAAAAAAGCTAATGGTTTCTAAATTTGACACCCTCAAAAAAACGTTTTAGGAGGTGGAAATGCAAGGTTACAAGAACTAATTGCATAGTGGGGCAATCATACATGTATATGGAATCACAACATGCAAAAATGATTGCCTATCCTATAGAAGGGGATTGTATTCATTTGCAAACATGGTTGTTATGGGGGACATGGTTGGAGAAAGGAAAAGAAAATTCTTACAATTTATTACATTTTTTTAACTTTTGAAATAAAGTTGGGCTCTAATTAACATTGAAACCATGAAAATGTTGTTTGAGTACCTAAAGGTGAGAAATACCTTTCAAAAACATTCTAGCAACATGCAAAAAGGAGATTGTTGAAGTCCAACAATGCATTATCCTTATTACAACAAAAGTTATGGTTCATACAATGAGGTGCATTATAATAAGTAGCGATGAGGTGAAATAATTGTCAATTAATCATTCCTTTCCCAAGAGTTCATGAATGTTATTGAAATCATATATCCCTAATATTCGTTGAACTATGATGTAAAGTCCACACTACCTACCCATTTAACCTTGTTGAAGGCATAATATTACTTTAAAAAGGAGTTTGGTGATGAAGGCTTGAAGGTACTTGTCATGTTAATGAACAAACATTTGACATGGGAACTAGCCTTTTCAAGGTGATTACACACAAACTTTAAACAAGCTTTGGAAACTCCTATGGACTATAATCCCATGACCAAGTTGTGGTCCAATCTATCTTCTAGTGATGTGTTACAATAATGATTGTCAAAGCATTTGCAATTGGTGGGAATTTTTATGGTGATGGTATTTAACATCATCTAGGATGAGCATTGTTTTTCAACCTTGTATTGTATGAAATATAAATTTTAAATTGGTTTACAAATCATTTTAATTTGGTTGTTTGCTCATGATCATTATTCCATGGAAACTTTTCCATTTGGAGATGCAATCACATATTGGTAGGATAGAAAGCAAAGGTATGTGCAACTTTGCATGCATGCAACTAGGCAAGTAATGAACCCAAGTTTTGATTTGCAATTTGCAAATACATTTTTCCCAACTCCTATGTTGTGTTTTTTGTATGATTTGGATGTATACAAATACCTACAAGTTTTGTAAATATCTTATGCATGTCTATTTTCTTGTTGGATTTTTGTTTCAAGTTGATATGCATCTTGCGTAGTGATTAGTTTCTTGAACTAATGTGGGAAAAGCAAGTAAAGTTTTAATGAGTGTTGCTTGTGTAGATTTGACTTGGGCTACAATGGGCAAGATTCAAGAGGAACGTAGTTCAATCCCTCCACATGCCTTCCATTTTTTAACACAAAAAGCGAATTGTTAAAAAATTGTTGTTGTCACATTTTGAACTCAATGTTTCAAATGCTTGCTAATGCACATATATTCTTGTTGAAAAGAGTGTCAAATTTTGTACATGTGAAAACACCAAATAACTAATCTACCACACTTGAAAAGAATTGTCACAACCATATGCTATCTTGAAATTTTGTTTGGATGGCGCATTCCTTCTTACATCTTACATCTGCTGCAAGTTACCACCTATACTTAGCAAAAATGGAGTAGTTGCCAACCAATACACATGTATAGTCAACAAGGAGACCTCAGGCAAATGAAAAAAAAATCACATTACACTGAAGGGCAGAACCAATAAATAAAATAAATCTGCTATTTTTTGACTGGCCAAAAAACCAAAAGAGTTCACTAGACTCAGTTATTGGTACTTAATTGTCAGTTAGGAGAGGTAATTCCCCTCTTCACCCTCAGATTCTTAGGGTCAACTGCTCACAACCACCTATTGTTCAGTGGGGTTGTTAAATTTCCAATGGCCAATAAACCCTAAGAAACCCTAAACCTAAAATATACTAAACCTACATAGACTTTGAAGCCTTACATGTGACAACTACATGGAACAACAGCAGATAGGTTTTCTCCTAAACAAGTTGAGAGTCAGTATGGGGTTTTGTTTTTGGTTGGATGGGGGGCACATTAGGACAGCCTACTGACACAGTTTCTTCACTGGTGCAGAAGTCAGTATTAAAGACACCCACTTGTTTCCAGAGAGAGCAAAGTTAGATCCACTCCAAAATTCAAAACTTAAATTAAAAAAGAAATAAAAATTATTAAAATTATAATTAAAAAAAACCCTCTTTCAAGTGCAAACTGTTCTGGTTAGTGGTCAGTACTGGTCATAGGCCACAGTGAAGCAGCACCCACAAGGGCACCATCCACTGGATCCCCCTTAGTACTCAGTTTGTGGATGAACCCTAACTCAGTTAATAATACTTGGTTTCCATCTTGGTAACCACTTCTGTAAGAAATAGGTCTCATAGGAAAATAGATAAACACTAGGTTTATAAATAGCTAAGGGGTGTTTTTTTTTTACTACCTACCTACTAACAACCTGCTTGTGGTAGGTTGTTAGTAGGTAGGTAGAAAAAAAAAAGTAACTGAGCTAACCACCATGGGATAGCTGGGGAACTGGAACCCAACAGAAAATTGTTTAGGGTTTAAGGTTTAGGGCCCTAGTTTAGGGTTTAGGGTTTCTGCCTCTTTGTAAGTTGTGTGCCTTTTTTTCACTTCTACTAGACTTCTGTCTGTCTGTCTCTAGTCTCTACCGTGGAGCTTGCCTCTTTGGGTCGTTCCTGATCTCGTGAATGGATGGAAGGATGGATCTTGCTTCCTACTGTCATGGATCAGGCTTGGCTATGCAGGACCCACTTTCACAGTCTCCTAGACAACAACAGATCACTACATAACTTGCTTGCTTGTTGTTGTGTGGGTCTGTAGCAACCGCAAACAATCCGAAGGAATAGGCGTGAAATTTGGGTTTGTTTGAATTTTGGGTGGACTCTCATGACGAAAATGGTGAACTCGGGAGGAAGAGCAGGAGGAGCCCACACTCAAATTAGACAGACAGCAAGCAGCAGGCGACAACTCTACTTTGCGGGCATCATCAACGCCTCCCCCCTACTTTGCTCTCTCTCTGGAAACAAATGGGTGTCCACTATACTCTACTATATTAAAGCCCCGCAACTTGGAGAAGAGCTTTTCAGTTTTTGAGCTTCGTTCTCAACACCCATTTGAGGACAAGAGAGAATAATTTTTGATTTGGTTGCAAATTGCAGACAAAAAGAGAGAGAGAAAAATATTGATTATGATGAGCAAGTAGTAATAATGTAACAGGATGCACATAATGCGGTTACATTTAAGTCCTCACTAAAAACAAAAAAAGTAGTTGAATGATTAGTATTCCAAGTAAACCAATGGGAAGACACAAGTGTTGTCTCATGATGCAACCAGCTCACATGTTTTGTTTTTGCTTTGGAAACTAGCAGCATTGCCGCCTCCACCTCCGATCTCCCAGACCCACTCTCTACTAACTCTTCATTCTTCTCGTTCTTAGTACTTACCTACTACTACTTACATACATCACCCACTTCTTGCTTTTGTTTCTGGTTTGCTCTCATGGCCTCCAGGTCTTGACTTTTTACTCCAAAACAGGCACATGAGGATTGTTTAAAATTTGAAATCCTTGAATATATGTATATATGAAACTCCGTTCTTTTTGGCTTTGCCTACCAAGGCAAGGATATGTGTGTTTAGATTCAGTATAGAGTATAGTAGCTTAAGGGGTTTTGGCCCCCTAGTTAGTAGGTCTATTTTTATATGAGGATTTTTGAAAGATTATATTTTGGCTTGTATTGAAACTTGAGATTAGTTATAGAGTTATAATATCTTGAAGGATTTTGGTCACTTTCAGAGGATTTTTTGAAGATTATATTTTTGCATGGTGAATATTTGAGTTTACTTAATTCTTCTTTTCCCTTAAGATAATTTTTAATGTACATGGCAAGGCCACAGTGTGACACACCACTTGTTATGATTGTCTTGTTTGAACAAACATTTTACAACATAACATCTATTTTTCATCTTTGAAAGATTCTATTTTTTGTCTTTTCTTGACCAACTTGTCACTCATGAAATGTTTTCCATCAAATGCCAATTTTGTGTCAAGCATATTTTTTTTGCAAGATGTAGAATGGTAGCTATGTCCATATGATATTTTAACCACTCCAAAATAGACCCTTTGTACTTTGGTTCATTCAATTGTGGTTTCTTTCTTTTTGTGCATCCCTTTGAAAACACACTTGAACCCAACAAAGGGGATTGTGTGCTTATTATGTCCATACAATTGAAAATGTTAAAAGGTTCATTCAAACATCTAACCTTTGGCTAACATTATCCAAAAAACTAATATCAAATTTTAATGTTTCAACTTCTCTTGCAAATTCATGATAATAATAAATTGACAACCCAAATTGGAAAAAGTGAGGTTATAAACATTTTAGGTTAAACTATTTATATCCATTTCATTTCAAAGATTAAAAAAATCATTTGACTGGAAATATATATATATATATAAGCATAGACTAGTAATAAGTTGTTAATTCAATCATCGTGTTTGGTTACACCTTTTCCCTCCCAAGGATATAAAAACATATAATATTGATTTACTTTATACTACAAAGTTAAGCTTGGCCTTTAAATGTGATATTTATTGATCTTTGTAAACAAAAGGATATTTATTACCTTTTTTATCACTTCCATAATCCATTCAATAATGAGATTATGAACATGTTTGATTATATGCAAATAATGGGAAAAATTATGTTTTAACTTGAAAGTTTTTTACATGCATGTCATCATCAAGTAATTCAAACTATTGGTAATGCAGTTAAACTTGAGGTTAGAAAAATTGCAACTTCAATCCATACATGGAATGGGCATTGGCAATGTCATTTAAATTGCAAAAATATTATCATGTATTTGGGTCCCATTATTCAAAATCTAGCATGAATTTAATAAAAAAATTGTAGCATAAAAAATCATGTTCTTGGAATTCATGGATGCATGTCATCAGCAACTCAATTTCATATATGAATGGAACTCAAATAGATGCACAAGTTATAAATGAATCAATTTCATACTTGTTCAATGTTAGTTTATAATTATATTATTATATACATCATAATTCACATTCATGGTTTTAGTAGCAAGAAAAGCTCCATGTTACATGAGCCACATTCCATGTTGCATTACCATAACACATTAATAAATTAAGCTTTAATTAAATTATTTTTGAAATTGTCAATTTTTGGAGAAATTTATTGCCCAAATGTTGACATAATTTCAAATTTTTGAGCTCCCATTGTTGAAAGTTGTGGAAGCCTAAAAGTGGAACCTATGTGATACCTTTTGACATACAAATCATGAGCTTTGAATGGAAGCAAATGGCATGGCCAATGATGATTCTCTAGAGATATCACATAGCTTTTCTTCAAGTGTTTTGATTTCAAAGAAAAAAATGTTTTTTATGTTGCACATCCATGGTGTGATGTGAGGGGGCCATGTGTTTATTGAAAATGGTGAATAGGGGGCATAACAAAGGATGCAAGTGCAAAAGGCCTTCTTTTGTGTGGAAGCAATAGTTTTGCTAAAGATAGTTGCTAGAAAGATACATATAATTGTAAGCCAAAAAAATTTGGAAAATAATATACCACATGTCTAAATGCATTTATAAGAATAGAATAATTATTCAACACATCAATGCCAAATGCAGTTGTATACTATGGTATTCAAATCCAATTTAGAATACCCCAAAAGATGCTTGAAAACCACACTATGTGACATGGTTACATTATCACCACCTAATTTGAATCTATAATATTTTGACTTCATTTGTTTATATCATCTAATGTTGGATCTAATTAACATCTTAAATCCAAAGTGCATTCAATATTTCTTAGGTTTTCAAATTATTTGGCTTGTTCCACATTCTTTTCTTCCTTCCAAATCTTTTGAATTATTGTAACTTCAAAGTGTGGCCCAACCTTTCAATTTTTCAATTGGTGGGTCATTTACGTCATTATCAATACTTCTTAACTTACATTTTTTTTTCTCATGTAATTTGTTTTACAATGGATGTTGATTAATGAATATTTGGTGTAGGTGTTGCATTCATTTGTCTAGTATGTTTCCTTGCATTTAGGCTTTTAATATGTTGATGAATTTGCAATGTATATGTATGGGGGTGTTTTTTTGTGGATGGCATTATGTGAACATTTTTTTTATGCACAAATGTGTGTTATTTTGTGTGGGTTTTTGGGTTGAAAGCATAAGAGATTAGAAGATGGCAAGGACAAGCACATGAGTGTGATTGGATTAATTAAAGTCAAATGAATTGCCTTGCATTTTCACATTATAGTTTGAACATGACATTTTACCAAACTAGATGTTGCTTCTCCCCAATAAAAGACCCAAACAATTAACTTAAAACCTAAAGTCCATTTAGATCTAGTCCAAAGAAAACTTGTAAGATCAAAATTTTCATACTAAACTAAAGACCCCATTGGGGTTTTAATAACAAAATAAAAATAACAACACAAGGTTGGGGAAAACAAAAGGGCCCAATCAAGGGAGCCAAGAGGCCATGGTGGAGGTTGACTA
>Ga0209208_10009012_pt1 | contig 13184 bp, 4 predicted proteins | sample S1TSphfallax_3_FD_187694 | JGI IMG/M metagenome (GOLD analysis project Ga0209208, IMG submission 187694) | Host-associated microbial communities from peat moss isolated from Minnesota, USA - S1T2_Fd - Sphagnum fallax MG (SPAdes) (version 2) | ecosystem: Host-associated > Plants > Peat moss >...
TTTTTTTAATTATTCAAAATTAGGGAATCACCAATTCCTTTGTTTTAATATCAAAATTCAAAAACCACCAATTTTGATAATTCAAAAACCTCAAAGAAGTAATAGTTTTCATGAAAGAATCATTAAAGGATGATTTTTTTTACGAGTAGTATTTGATTTTTTCAAGTTTTTAAAAACTTTTGTTTTATATTAAAATTGGTTTTTTAATTTTAAAAAACCATTATTATGGACCATAATAACCATCAAGGTTTGTTCCTACTTCTAATAACTACCAACAATTTCAAAATCAATAGGAAAAATTAATCACAATGTTAACTAGCAATAAAAATAAATAACTTGATGTAATAATATCCTCTTTAAAGTTGTAAAAAACTTATGAAAGTAAGCTTTACTTCATTTTATCTTGACCTTCTACAACTAAACATCAAGTCATATAAAGAGACCCATGTGTAAAGGGGAATAGTTTAGGACCTATTGCCCTTGGACATATATATGTTCAAGCACACCATTGGTGACTACTTCAAATGTGTTAAATTTGCTTTAGCCACTTGAAAGCAAATCTATGAGATTGTAAATGAAACAAATTCCATAGTAACATTTTGATGTTAATTGTTGCGTTCAATTCTAGAGAAACCAAAACAAACACAACAAGATCACTTATTCTAGTCATAACCTTATTAACGTCACTTGCAAAGTACCAAACCATTACATCATCAAGAAATGTTAATGGCTTGTTACCATTAGTCCTCGCTCTTTTCATCAATTGTCTTCAAAAGAAGGATAGACAAACATAAGATAATATATTCAATTTTTTACATCCTTATAAGTAGTAGCCCAAGAAACAACAATGAGTTAATTTAATCAAAGTAGTGTGTACCCGTGGCTAATATGATAAATTAGGAAAATGCTTGTCCTCTTTAATTCATAACAAACAAAAAAGATGAATTATGAATTGAGGTCATGTTGAACTTGTTCAATAATGATTTTTTAAAATATATGCTCATGCAATACTCCTATTTTAATGTGTTCCATTCTATATTATTCTTTGGTGCAAATAGTTCCTATCCCATGATTTGTCAAATTGGCATTGAATTGAACATTTTTTTTTTGCTTCATGAAACAATCTAAATCCTACAAACATGAACGAATTTTGTAAATTATTGACTTATAGTTCCTTTTTTATTTATTTATCTTGTATAAGAATTTTCTTATGAGACTACAAATGGTCAGATGATTTAAATGTCTTTGAATTAATTATTAACTTCTTTTAGTATTTTGAAGCAAGCACATAGGTGTTTGGGTAGGATGCATGACAAACTTGTAGGCAACAAGTGCACTCATATATGAATGCCAAATAGTTGCAATCTTTAATCCTCCACTATTACATGCATGGATTTGTGTTATGTGGGAGGGAAATCGTTACTTGTGATTTTGTGTTTACAAAACTTCCAAATACAATTAAAACCTTTTGGCTCCTAAGGTTATTTAAAATCTTGAAGTTCAATAAATGTTAATCTTGTTGAGTTATTGCTAGAAAATTGGGTGTAGTTGACTAATTCAATTGACTATGGGACCCTAAAAGTGGGCTAGGTCACCATACTTTGTAGTATTTCATCTTGGGTGAAACTCATTTGAATGTCCACCTTTTGTGTAAGTAACTCAATAGTGTAAGCAATTCACTAGGGTAACTCATTATTTGCTTAATTTTTGTATTATTCAAAAAATTATTTTAATTATAGATAAAATAATTTATATATATTTGGGATTTATCCAAAGTATGGCTTCAAGAATTTCAGTATATCATTATATTTTTATTTATGTAAAACTAACTCATATTATTCTAATTTCAATATCTTTTTAAAAATAACATGCACAATGGCAAAATGACATGCCCTTTTTCATGAATTACCTTACTTCTTTCCTTAAAACTACTTCATTATTTTCTCTTCAGCACTTAAATGGACATTTTTTCATGTCCATATTATATATATATAATCAAAATTAAAATTGACATAAATAATGATGAACCATTAGAAAACATATGAAAGAAATAAAAATAGGGGAAGGATGGGGGTGGGGTTTGGGGATATTATTAATGTGATAAACCTCCATTTCCTTCACCATTATTCTAACGTCTTTTTCACATCATCAAAATGATGGTTAAATTCAAATTTTTAAAAAAATATTAAAATACATTCGATTAATCCATAATTTTTCTCATGGCCATGGGGTTTTAGTTGCATTGTGATTATGTATATAATTATGAAATGTATGTATGTTAAGTGGGTATATTTTAAATACATGATATTGTATATATAATGTATATATATTATATTTAAAATGATTATATAACATAATATGAAATTACAATAATATAATAAAATGAACTTTTCACATTTCATTTTGTTTGCCATAAATTATTTTGTATAACACACATGTTGCAACTTCTCAAAACATATTTTCTCATGAAAAAATGTCTTTTGAATTATTAATGATCAATGCAATTCACATGTGTTTTTTTTTCAAATAGTTTGAAGTTTTATATGTTTATTTATCATACATGTGTAGAAATTTGAAAAAACCTCAAGAATGAATTTTCATTTGTTTCATTTGAACAAGTATGATTTCAAAAAAACATATGTCGAGTTTGATTTGTAAAATAATTAAGTGTAATCGTGATATATATAATCTTTGACACATTTGATCATAATGTTAAATAGTAGTTGGTTGCAAAGACAATTATCTCCATAAAACCAAGGTTCAAACCTTGATACCAACAGCCATAGACATGCCATGTGTTAATCATATACATGTCATATGCTAGCCATATATAAATTAAATGTTGACCATATACGTGTTGTATAATTTCAAAAGACAATTGATATAAAAATTATAACGTGAAACTTTTGAAAGTTTAAAATATCATTCAATTCCATTACAACAAAAGAATTTATTATTTGACAAAGTGTTAACACTACACCAATATGCATTCAAATTCATTATGTGTTTCATTAGATTTTGAATGAAATTGGACAACTTTACCATAATGAAAGTGGCCAACCATTTAGTAAACAAGGACCAATTGTTATTAATCAAATTCAATAATAGTTAAATCATCAATAATAAATTCATTATTAGTTAAATATGAACATAACTAAACATTTAAGAACCTTTGTTAGGCTACCTAGCCTAAGTTAAGAACTTAACCCACCAACCTAAGGTCCAAATGTGAAGATTTGAACCTTTCACCTCTTCTCGTTTCCATGTTTAAGGAGCAAATCCTTGACCATTGAATCACTATTTAAATGAATGATTTTTTTTCATCATCATATATTATTACATTTTCTTTTTTTTACCCTAAGTTATTCTTTACATTTTTTAGCTATTCTACCATAGGTTATTCTTGGTTATTTTAGGTTGTTTTGCCTATTGGTTATTTTCGGTTATTTTACCATAGGTTATTATTGGTTATTCTATCATAAGCAACTGTTGGTTTTATAGGGTATTTTAACTTTAAATTATTTTTGGTTATTCTATCATAACCTATTATTGGCTATTTTTATCTTAATTTATTGTGAATTATTTAGTTTATTTTATAATAATTTATTGTTGGTTAGTCTATCGTATGTTATTTTAAATTATTTATCATAAGTTATTTTTGTCTATTTACTCATAGGTTATTGTTGCCTATTCTATATTATGTACCATAATTCATTTTGGCTATTTTATCATAGGTTATTGTTTCTTATTTTATGTTATTTACCATAAATTATTTTGGTTAATCTTGGCTATTATATTATAGGTTATTATTAATTATTTTGTTGTAGGTTATTATTAGTTATTCTATTGAATGTTGTTGTTGGTTATTCTATTATAGGTTATTATTGACTATTTTAAGTTATTTTTAGATATTTTAGATTATTTTATTGTAAATTATTATCAATTGTTCTTGGCTATTTTAGGTTATTTTATCAAGGCCCTATAATAGGTTATTTTAGATTATTTTACCTTAACTTATTGCACCTTAAATAATTTTATGCAAAAAAAAATGTTATTTTACTTCAAGTTATTATATTCAATGCCAAATTATTTAAGGTTTTTATACCTTAGGATAAAATAACATATAGTAACATAAAATATAATGACCTCAAATAACCTAAGGTATAATCTAAGGTTAGTTAAATAATTTAACTTAAAATAACCTAAAGTATGGAGCTTATAATAAGTTAGGATATAACCTATGATAACTTAAGGTATAATAATTGATGATAATTTAGGATATAACTTATAATAAACTAGGGGTAGCCTAAAATAACATTGGGTATAACATAAAGCAACTCAGGGTATTTAAAACACCATTAAAAAAATCTATTTATCATAGTAAATTATAATATTAAATTAGGTCAATTAATAGTGAAACATGATGTTTACATAGTGAATCTATATTGAAATAATTTTAACTAAGGTGAAATCACCTATTTCATTTTAAAAGTCCTCTAATGATTTAAGCTAGTGAATTGCACCCCACTTTTGTACTAGTGTAATGAAATCATTATGTTCATAATAACTAGTCCCAATTCATTAGGGGGTTACCACTTTGATGAAAATTAATTTGTCCTAGTTCACCCAAAACTTAATGAAACATAAAGTGAATTCAATCACAAATTCAAGTATTGTCATAAATCCTCTTCATGTTGATCATTCCCACTTTCATTTTCATTGTGTTATCAAACATTTAGATGGGTAATGTGATATTTGTTCCTCTCATATTTCAAATATGCTACAACATATGTCACATTTTCAATCTTACTACAATAAGGTTTAATAAATATATTTATAATTTTTTGTTTCATTAACACACATGCCCCATCCACCTCCCCTTTTGCATTCCCAATGGGAAATTAATCCAAATTAATTGGCATCCCCTAGATGGTTACTATATGCAATAAGGGTGTGACACACCCTTTTTATTTGAGTTATTGGTTATAAACCCTTGTAATGATATCAACCAAAAAGGAAAGGTAAAAATAAGTAGAACTTGGGGGCATGCTCCCTAGTTCCTTACATTATGAAAGGTGTGTAAGTGATTCAAGATGGGACTAGGATAACACCATGGGCATCTATTAAACTAGTCAACTACATAAGTTAGGCAATGTGAATGGTTAACACAAATGAAACTAACTTTGGGTCATGGACTTGCCTTGAATTCATCACTTTCACGGCCCAAGTTTGGGATAAGGCCATCACCCTCCTTCCTATAATATATTTTGTGATTGGCGACAAGAACTAAATTGGTTCATACTTTCCTTGTATGAGTTTTGATTAAAAAACTTCATAATACAAAGTTGTATGCCTTGATAATGCTTTTTCAACACCATGTTGCACACCTTCATTAAAGGTCCCCATGGTTTAGTGGTTAGGAGTCAAATTGTTGGTTTGATTTTCAATTGTATTTTTGCCAATATACCTAGCTCAAAATTTGAACAAATGGAAAATGTTAATTCACATTCAATATTTAACCTTCAAGACCTTTCCAATGGTATATTGGAGGTTCAATTTGGATCATGTTTACTATTTACACTTTTGTTCAAAATGTTTGGTACTTTCTTGGGATTCTTAAAATGATTATCACTTGTAAGTCTTGGGATTCCTTTTCTTGCAACTTCCCACACTTGTGAGGATGTGATTGAATCCTATAACATTCTCCTAGTTGTCATTTCTGCTTGTGCCCCAACCTTAGTTGCTAGCTTAAGGCTTGGGTTACCATAATTAACATGATTAATTTCAATAGTCACCTTTTGGACTTGTTTATATATTGTAATTATAAAGACATCTATGTGTAACATATTTTTTAATGAAAGCATTAAATTACAATTGATTACAATATTATAATGCAATTTTAATAAATTTATGTAATTAGAACCCCTTTACTTGTTTTTGTGTTTTAGCTTGTGTTTTTGCTTCATACCAATGTTTGTTTAACACATTTGTTGCAATGTTTTGAATGGGTGGCATTTTTAATATTTCACTTCATTTGTGTTTTATTAGTTATTTATGACTAGCAAATTTGATTGTGCTTGGCCATGAATGTTGTGTTTGTGTGTTCATGGACCATCCGTGATTAACAATTTCACTTGCACTTACCCACGAGGGCCACGTAATCCTTGTAACATGCAATCCAATATATTGTGAACATTAAAAAGATATAAACATATATTGCACAGATCCACATTTTTTCAAAAACTAGAGATTACATTTTTTTTTAATTTTTTAATGACGAAACATGATGTGATAGTAGTGAATGCCTTCTAGAACTTAATTAGCAAATCCCTACAAGGTAAATTATAATTGCTGGAAAGCTTGCAATCTACTATTTTTCCTAGGTTGAAATGGAAGCATTTTTTGTTGGAACATGCCAACCTAAGAACATTTTAACATTGGCTAAAATTCAACAACCCAATACAAAATGTGAACGTGCAAGTCAAACATCAATCCTACATGAAGAGGTGTGAGCAATCACCTACCTATTTTTCATATATAGGTCAAGTTTCATGCACATTTGAAAGCTAGCCATTGGGACTATTTAGAAGTGTATGAAAGAACTTCGCTTCTACATCTTCAACCATACAAGTATAATTCAATGTCTACCACATCACTTTCCAAACCTTGTCGACTTTTTTATGAGTAGTTTTTATACTATGAGATCCCAACCCTATCATAAATATAGGATAGGAATTAACATTAAATCAATGAAACTTTACTCTAGAATGATTGTGATTTCACACATGTTCAAAATTCAAAGCTATCATGAAGTTGTTTCATTTATTCACAAACACCTTGACCTTTTATATTCAAATTTCAAACCTAATGAAAATATTAAATAAATATGTGTGCACGTTTCAATTTGCAACATCACTTGAAGTTCATAAGGTTTAAGGTTATGGGTTGTAATTTGTGATTTGATAGTCAATTAGAATTTCAATATTTTTATGAAGGATGGTTATGATTAGTGTTGGGTATTTCTCACCTTTTTCAAAAATTGCAATAGGTTGGTTATTTTAAAAATTTAAGTAAAGATCTTGGTTTTGAGAAAATACATTTTTTGAATAATTACCCCAAGTTTCAAATTATGGTACAAAATGAACTCACCAATTTTCGAGTATGCTAGTTCTCATCAATGAGAAAGTAGTTAGCTTGTATCAAATTGGTTTTCAAAGTTAGATGATTGTGAGTAAAAAAATCATCAAGGATGAAATTGGATTTCAAAGTTGAGTGATTTTGAGATTAATACCTTTTAGATGAGGACAAAGGTCAAGTATCCATTGGAACATGAATTCTTGTGCATGTGAAAATCTTGTGGATTATTTTATTTAATTAGAATTGTTGATGATTTTAAAACTAAAGCCACTAGCATGTATGAACATTAAATAAGAAAGTTTTGCACCTCTTTCTCAGACGAGACCTTATATTACTACATTAGTTTCAACTTTAAACCTTTTTAGGAAGTATTCAACTTATTTTGTGATATCACTCAAAATTGGTTACGATTGGGACAACTTTGAGAACTATGGAATAACGAAAAATATGACAAGGGTGAAAGGAATGTTAATTTTAACAACGGAAAAACAAGGTTGTTGGTGGAAATAACAACAAAATTATAGAATGAATGACAAAACAAAAGTTATAATGGCAGGTGAATGATTATACGTTGTCAAAATCAAGTTTCCCATTGCCTTGTTACCCTTTGTCATTTTCCCTTATGGGGAGTTATAATGAGGAGTTATAATGAGCACATGTGGGAATGTGAAGAGCAAATGCACAAGCACAAGGTGTCATTGAACAAGGAAGTGGCAAGTTGCAAAAAAAACTATTTATAAAAAGTGGATGAGGGGAGTTTGGATGAGAATAAAAACAAAAGGTTTCAGGATGTATGTAAGTAGTTGCATAACTTATTGTAACTTTTCTCATACAATTTTATAATGGAGTTTGAATTTGTAACCAATTTGTTGCCACCCTAACATTGGGCAAACAAAGGATAACTAAAAAATTAAATCTAAAACATGTTAATAAGGGAGTCACTTGGGGAATGAAATAGAGAAAATCACAATTAAAATAAAGAAAAAAATTTGATAATGAAAGGGAACCATTTAGCAAATGTGGAATGTGATGGCCATTTTCCTCCTCTAAGACTAACTTAAGCGTGCAAGGATGTTACAACTCAACATCCATTTTTGCTAGAATGCACATCTTATTTTCTTCTTCATTCAAATCTTTTGTTACGATTATAAATAGTTTCCCACCTTGTTTGATTTTTTAAAACATGAGAAAAAAAAGAATTCAATGCCTATTTGCACTCACATGATTATCATAGGTGGGTCTTTTATAGAAAAAAATCAACTATTGCACCCTAGGAAAAACCCAAACAAGCATGTGCCATGGAGAAATACCCATGAAATGAATCAATAACAAACATTTCATTACAACAAAATGTGTGCATGTACGTCAAGTGATTTCATTCGATTTTGACTAAATTCATTGGTCCTAGTAGTGAACAAGGATTAATGAACTACACCCAAATTTTGAAATAATGTTTGTTATTATAATCATTTCAAGTTTTGTGCAAATGGATTGTTGAAGCACAAACGAGATACTTCTTCCAAACCTCAACAACAAATTGGATTCATCTCACCATGCTTTTAAAATTGAAAACAAACAAATTTCAAAACTTCAAAAAATTGTCCCATAATTTTAAAAAAATTGGGAGTTATAGTCCATCTCCTACAACAACAATGTGTGTAGTGATTCCAGTTGATTATCATTGTCCTTTGTTTGACAAATGTTGCATTTCCTTCTACTATTTGTGCTTGAGATAAAATAAAAGCACTTAACAATGTCAATGCACCCAACAACCCTTACTTTGGACTCCTATGGATGTTCAATTTGATTTGGAATGCGTGATTGTAATAATGTTTTTTAAAAATCACTTTAAAAATGACACAATATGAATAATGATTTAATATTAAAATATTTGTTTAACTATATTACAAATGTTATTTAAGATGTCAATTTGAACGCATGTGAACAAATGTGGCCTCAATTTTAGGATATTTACTTATCATATTATAAAGAATTCAAGTCAATGTGAAGCCTTATGTTTGACTATATAAAAAACTTGTTTTTCAAGATTTAAAATATTACATTTTGTAAGTCAAAAAGGTAGGATTTGAGATGTTACACTTCATAATTCAAAAAAAAAATAATCTATTCACAATTAAAAACTCCCTAACAAAATTTTCATAAATTCAGAATTAATTGATAAAATATTTAAAAAAAAGCTTCAAACATGAGTTTGACCTTCAAATGGTCTTGTATTTAAAGCAAAAATATTTGTAGAAAAAACTCAAAAGTCAATTTACTCCCAACACTTCTTAATTTTGATACTTGGAAATGATTCTATCATATACCTTATTTACAAATCATGTTCAACACTAATTAATTATGAAAATGGTTTAAATATTTTAAAATTAAGGAAATTTTGTTGAAATTGTATAAAACAAACTCAATTCAAAACACAAGATAAATGTGAAACTTATTAGTGGATTTAACATACTTAGAGATTAATGGAGAAAATTTGAAATATTCAGATGGGGGTTGTAGGAAACTTTTTTTTTCAAAAAATAAAATTAAAAATAAAATGATTGTGAAAAGACTTGTTAAACATGAGTCGTAGATAAATAATCTATAATAATTTATTTAGATAAATAAACCTAATAATTTATTTATATTGGAAACAAGGTTGGAAAATATTTATAGTTAATTCTAGTGACGATGATAATTGGAATTGGTCTATGTATAGGGTTTTTTTCGTCACTAAAACAATTACACCATGGTTGCTTAGTCAACAATTATGTGCAAAATAACCCAATTTGACAATTATCTATCGAAATGAGGGAAGTTTGCGTAGTTTTTTTTTTCGTTTTTTTTTCCGTCTTTCTTGTTTTTTGTTGTTGTCCACCTTTGCTTATGTAAGCACCATCACAATATCGTGGAGCAGCAACAAAAGCAAAAGTTGGAGGCATTGAAAATTGTTTTAGAAGAGGAGTGGGTGCTTCACCCTAATGTTGTTCAAAGCTTGAAAGGTTAAAATGGTTTTGTTGTCAATGAATTAGAGAGTTTACGAATGAAATATGCAAGAACATTGGAATAGAAAAATGAGGTTGTTGTTGCACTGGAGAGTAAAATAGTTTTGACGTGGCATTTGGTAATATTGTTCACGTTTGTTTTCTTAAAATTTTTCCACATTGGTGTTTTTTTTTCAATGAATTCGTGGGGACTATAAAATCTTGAATAACACCTCTTCTGTTTTTCATTAACCTTGTTTCAGGTTCTAAGCAAGGTGGATGTACTTGGGTCCCAAGCAAATTCATTAGGTTGTGTTGAAGACACCCCCTTGGAAATGGGCCCCCCTTGCTTGTTGTTGTTAAAGTATTTGTTTCTTGAACCTTATACAGATATATGAATTAGTGTCAAGATGACTCACTTTTCCATCTACCAAATTGATATCTATTACTTGCTTGTAAGGTAGGTAATCCTCCCATTCATATAATCATCAAAAGAAGGGACATTGTGAAAAATCAAGTGAGAAACATTATTGTCTGATATAAAATTTTGTGAAAAAACTAAACCCATTGCATCACAAGGTTTTCTTCTTTTAACAAGTGTGCCATTTCTTCCTTATCGACAATGATTAATTTTTTTTGTAAATAAAATGTTCAGGACAAGGATCGCATTTTCCCTCACATTGTGGGGCACGAAGTTGTTAGGTAAACTTTTCTTCCAAATGTTGTGAACAAAGTCTATAGTTCAAATTGGAAGGACTATTTTAAGGTGCAAATGGGATAACACGAGCCACATTGACCTACTTTTTGACTACTTTTGCGATTGCTTTTGGGGAAATATTCTTGGAATATTCTTGAAAACTCTTCAATAAGTTTAATTTTTTTTTCATATTATTTTATTAAGATTTATGTTAAAAATTTGTCAAAAAATGTCATTTGAAAAAACTCAAATCCTTTTGCAAATCCTTTTATTGTTTAAAAACAAGTGTTACAGTGCTTAATGGGTGTTTTTGTTTAATTTTTTACTCATCGGATTAATTTCAAACTAATTCACGAGTTCCCATGATATATTAAAAATACAACCATATAAACAAATCTTACATTTTCAACATCAAATTAAATTATGACTTTAAAACATGAAAAAACCAAGTAAACATTACACTTGTTATGGTATGTGTTATTGTGATTACACCTTTTCTACAATGTTCTTGTACCTCGAGTGACTTAAGAAATCTCCATTTAACCACATTTGCTACTCCAAGTATTATCAAGGTTTCTAAGAGTTCTAGATGTATAAAGAGTGTGTAAAGTAGTAGCAATAGCATTTCATAGAGCATGGCTCCACATGTAGGTTTTCGGATGTCGGTTGAGAGGATTGCAAAAAAACCCTAACATTTTGAACATTTAATGTAAATTGTAGAACTTTTTAGAATGTTGGAAAAGGTGTGACAAGTGTATAGCCAAGGGATCATGTGATTATGAACTAGCTAATAGATTATCGGAAATGTTTCCATTGTAAACAAAGGAAAAGCAACTTTTGTGATGTATTATTGCACAACTTTGATTATGGGGTAATGTTATTAAGCAAGAAGACAATATTCATCACATTGGATGGGAAGCCCATTTACCACACTTTTAGTATTTCCACCTTTAACTAGTATAGTATGGTGGATGAGGCCTCTTATGCCAAAGTGCACCCTAAAGCTCTTGACAAAATTTGTCTCTTGGGATGTGATTTTGCCATAGGTGAAAGAAATCTATGACACCTTCAGGTTGTGGAAGGTTGCAAAGCAACATGTGCATCTCGCATCAATAGAATTGACATAGTATCTGAAAAATTGGACTTGGGTATGTTTGAGTTTCTCTGTAGTTAACATGTGATATAAATGTTAGTGCATTGAAAGTTGATTATATGCAACTCTTGATTTTATGTATACCATACCTTCCACTGAAGCTAAATGTGGGAAATTGTTGGCATGTGTATGTGGGGGTTGCAACAAAAGAGTTTGGTCTAACAAACATTATAAATTCAAAGGAAATCAGCAAGCCTGTTCATGAGGTACTATTGAAGGAACAATAGATACAAAGAAAAACCTCCTTTCTTTTTTGCACCATATGACCCACTGACCTCTTTCTTCTTGTGCCAGACAATTTCTCTGGAAGCATTTCTAACATCAATTGAGTCTGTTGGACTAGGTGATTTCTGAGATGACAAACAGAGGAGTTTGGTATAACTTTGACTGCATTGGCAAAAATGGTGTTATGACTTCAGCCCTAGAATCAAGAGAGAAGGTTTGTCTCAAACTTCCACATTGTTGTCTTGGGCAAATGTTTTGCTTGAATCAACTGAATATGTGTGGTATGTGAAAGCAAACAAAAAATATTAACGTCATAAAACAATTGGCATTTCTCTATGTTGAGCATGGGGTAGTTGTGTGAAATTACTGACTTGATAGATTCGGAGAAGCATTGACTATAGTCTAGTCTGGTCTTGATGTAAAGCAAAGGAGACTCGATCGTTGAGACTGTTGCAAGCAGGAGGTGTATCAGTTATAGTAGAGGATTGGCAGCAGATAATGACGACAAGGTCACGTTCAATCCAAGCACACTCTGCTGTATGGCAGCACATGGACTTCTGAACTGTTTGGAGGATACAAAAGGAAAAAAACAGATCTGTGGTTTAGGGTTTATCAATTAGGTTAAAAGGGGGTTACACAAGTTGTAGATGATAATAAAGCTAACAAATCTGTCAGGCTTGGTTGGAAAAATGGATGGATGGGGTAAGATGAAACTTCTCTCTTTGTCAGTTTCTCATTTAAAAAATAAAAATAAAATTCATCGTCACTGCTACAGTTAAAGCAGCGCGAAGCCCAAGTTTTAGATATTTATTTATTTGTGTCACATGCAACACAGGCCAGAGGACGATGCCTACTTATAGGCTAGGCTAGTCTAGGCTAGTCTAGGCTAGGGGGCATAGATGAAACACATCCGTTAACGGATACGGTTTCCAGATAAGGACAGGGCGGCGACGCTGCGACACACAGGCCCACAGGCGGTGACAGTGTT
>Ga0209208_10009013_pt1 | contig 13180 bp, 11 predicted proteins | sample S1TSphfallax_3_FD_187694 | JGI IMG/M metagenome (GOLD analysis project Ga0209208, IMG submission 187694) | Host-associated microbial communities from peat moss isolated from Minnesota, USA - S1T2_Fd - Sphagnum fallax MG (SPAdes) (version 2) | ecosystem: Host-associated > Plants > Peat moss >...
AAGGCAGGTCAAACAAGGGTTTGGGGGTGAAACAAAGACCCAAATGCAACATTACTTTTGTAGAGAACTCTAATACCTCAATTCCTTAATCAAGGCTTGTGAACACAAATAGCTCAAGATTGGATAAAATCCACCACTTTGGACTTGTAATGTAAACATGTTTTTCTCCTTGCATACTACAAAGTCAAACATGTCAGGACCAATTTAGGTGAGAAAACTAGCTTGAACCCCTTTTTTTTCTTCTGTAGTGTCTTCATCCTGGCTTCTCATTTCGTCCCCAGTTGCGACAAAACTTGGGCCCAGCACCCCCAGAGCAAGGTACTTTACAGATACTCTAATGTAGTACACAAAGAAGAGACAAGAAACTAGGGAAAATGAGCTTGTTGCGGTATGCAAAGTATTGATCAGCTTCAGCTGATACGTCCACGAATTAATAATCACATTTAAATAATTTGATGCAAGCTTTGTGCCAACTAAATTTTGTGTGTTCTGAAGCGGCTGATGTGTGTGTCTGAAGCGTGGTTAATAAGCAAGCTGAATGATTGAGTGATAACTATAGTTTTTTTTCTCATGTGAAATTTTGTCAGTGGAAAGTTAGAGATTTTTTGCTTCCTTTGGTACAAGGACTTCCAGACCCCATCCCTCAATCATTCATCAAAGCTTTGTCGAGGTGTGCCGGCTGCCGGGTCCTGAAAGTGGAAGGGCCTCCTGGGAAGAAGGCTTTCAAGGTCCAATCTGAATTATTTAAGCACGCACCCCGAAGGTTCAAACAGAATCATTTGAACATGCAATACGTGCTGAACACTAGGTACTCTGTCTGCACCCTGTCAGCGCGAGAAAGAAATTGGGTGCTTCTCGTAATCCACGCGGCCATCAATAAGTTCATTTTACTTTCCTAAAGGATGCGGTTCAAATGATTATGCTTGTGGTGGTAGAGCCTGCCTGACCTCACTCCGTGGACTGACACCATATATTCACGAGCACGCAGGTCTGTGCACACGAGATTCCTGATGGGTGCAGTAGACGACCCTACTGTTCTGCTCCTTTTGTAAAACTGCTGATTCTTTGCCGGTTCTTTCCAGTGTTGAGTGATTACAAGAATAAAATGCATTCACTTATTTTTTGGTAGATAACCATAGATCTCAAAAATATCAAGGGCTTCTTCCATAAAAACCAGAATCTCAGGTTCTTTTATTCCAAATTTTTCAAAGGACCAAAACCAAAGTTCTTTCTTATTCCAAAAAAACCCAGAACCAGAGGTTGTTTGATTTTTTTTTTTAAAAATTCGAACAACTGGAGTTGGAGGTTATTAAAATAATCAAATAACCACCCAACAACTCTGATGTACACCACATTGAGTCTTTGTATCTGTTTGATTATTATTGAGGTCAAAACTACACCCTCCAAGTAGGGTGCATTTGCATCCCCATTTCCCAGATTCAATTATTTTTTGACTATCATTAAATTAGAGCTCCTCGCTGCTGCTGCGCACTACCAGTGACAACCAACTATTTTATTATTTCTTATGTTTTCATACAGCTTTCAATAATTCGTCATTATTTATGTCAAGTTCAAATTTAATTTAGATTAATATACATTTTTATGGACATGAAAAGACACATGTTAATTTGTTTTTGATATCCATGTTGATGGATATGGGAAAATAATGAGATAGTTATAAAATGGAAATATTTATCAGAAAAGATGAGAGATAATTATTAACAAAGTTCATATGAAAAGGAAGCAATTATTTAAAAAAGAAATGAAGTTGTTAGGCTTGAAAATGAGGTATTTATGTTTGAAATTGTCCTTGGAATGGTTCATGGATGACCATACAAAGGATTCCAAAAAATCCCCCATATACCAATTCCAATTACTTTTCATTGGAATTAGTATCTTGGCGACTTTGGCAAAAATAATATCATTTTTTACCAATGTCAAAAATTTCAGAAAAATAAATTTCTCAAAGAAGAAAAATAATTATGAATAAAAATGAAAAATGGTTTAATATACTTTTTTTAATGGAATATTCAAATTTAATTACTATTTGGCAAACATGTGTCAAAGCCACAACTGTCCTATGATATATGATGAAATTGTGAAGAAATCTTGATATTTTTGTACCCAAATTCTCAAATTATTGTAACATTGCATCTTTGAATGGAAAGGTCTAGTAAGTTCAAAAAAAGGTTTGGACTAATGAAACCTTGCCAAACTTTATTAAGCCAAAGCACCCAACGGAACGGGAGAACAAGGAACAAAAGGAAAGGACCTACTATTAGGCCAAAAAACTAAAACCCTCAAGGGGGGGGGCAAGAAAGAGGAGTGGGAAAAAGTCGTGTACCTAACACCCCTTGTCCCAATAAACATGTTAGAAAAGGCAAAGGGAGGTATACAAAAAAGAACACCTAGCCTAGAAGAACCTTCATTAGCAATAACCGTTGACCTCAAAATAGATGCAATGTGCACCCATTGTAATGCCATTAATACCCTCTACCTATAAAACTCATGCAAAATCAAAAGAGGAAGGCTTCCAAAGCCCTTTGCAACTCATGACATATTAACACAATGATGAAAAAAATTATCAACTTGTTGATGTAAACACCTAAATATCTCAATGGCAAGAAAGAAAGACAAGTCTGATCTTGATAAAATCCTTTTTTTGCTCGAATTGCCACCATTGTGGGCATCTCCCAAAATAATACAACGTGCGAAACCAAGTCCACACGAATGGAAGCAACAATGATGACATTAGCCAACATGTGAATACCATCAACAGAAAGCACAATGTCAACCCATTGGTATGAGGATTGGATGGTAGGAGGCAAAAGAATGTGGGTTTGTTCACATGCAACATGAAAACAAACATCTTTCATGATGGATGCAAAGGCATCCCACATGGCATCATGGGAGACTGTCCTTTCCAAAGGCATGTCAGAGAGGATATTGAAAAAGGAATGGTCATGCAATTTCTCTAAAATGTTCTCTTAAAGCTTATTTACACCCCTTCATGTAAGAAAAAGTTCATACACCAACCTCAAGTGGGCTTGGAATGAAAGCAAACCTAAATTGTTTGCCCCTACCACCTCCAATAAAAATGGAAGAGAATCTACCAAGAATCTCAAAGTGATGATAGGGGCAACAAAAAGTTGCCTCCCAAGATAGGTTGTCAATTTAATAACCTCAGAAGAAATGAGGTTTAACCCTTCTAGAAGAAATGGAAAAAAAATCTATTAACACACTAAAGAAATATGGGGCATTTTTAAGAACCTATGTTTAGGAACCTCCCAAAAACACCCATGTTGATGTCGAAAGCCTGAAAGTGGGAAGGAGTGTAACAAATAGGAAAACCTCTATGTGAAACATCAAGAAAGGATACCAAAAGCAACGTGAACATCCCTCGACCTCAAGAATGTTTCGACATGCTAAACATCCTCATATAACATGACTTGCAAAAAGGAAAAGGAAAAGGAAGCGGAACCAAAGGGTACACCTAAAACCTTGATGCCATTTAAATGGTAACAAAAACCAAAAGGAGGGGAGAACCCAAGAGGGAAGCCCAAAGGGGACCAAACTAAGCACTTACAAGGCTGAATGATTAACCCCACAAACATTAACTAAGAAACGAAATGATTAAAGAAGAGGAGATGAAAGAATTGAGGCTAAGGATATGGGTGTTATTAGCCAAGGAAGGGAAAAAACAAGAAAGAAAAAACCCCCAAAAAAACGTAAAACATGAAAATGGGCAAAAGCAAAAATAGGTTTGGTAAATGAATCGCCCTGGTGCATGTCAATAAACGAAAGGACAATGGACAAATCTTTTGAAAAGAAATGATGACTAAAAAACAAAAGAGACTCCATAACATTAAAAAAACACCAAAAAAGGAAAATTTGCAATAATTAACCTATTGCCACCCAAAGTTTTTGGAAGATGGCCTTACACAAAATGGAGTTGAAGGTGTTAACAATATCCACCTAAAGCAACACCTAATTGAGATGGACATATAAAGTAGCTTGGATATCATGAACCACAACTTCACATCTACCCTTAACAACCACATTGAACTAATGTGGCAATAAGTGCGAAAAAAATGCATCACAGAATTGAAGACATAATGCCCTACTCACCAATAGATAAAACACCTTGTCCACTATTATTAATCAAACACCGCCTAAAGATTTGGCCAAAATCAAAAGCCTAACAACACCAAAAATCTGAACAACAGACCATAGGACGAGCTATAATCACATGGGATTCCAACTAATGGAGCTAGATGAAACCACTTGTTAAATCCTTTAGGTCAATGAATCCTTTAGGTTGAAAGAACCCCAAAGATGTTCAAAAACCATGCTTGAAGGACCCCTTGTTGACAAATGGTACAAGTGCATGCATGCCAACCTAAAATAATCAAAAGAAAGCTCAAGGTCTACATCCAACTAAAAATCCAACAATGAATCTAGGCAAGAGGAATTTCAACCTAAAGAATGTAAAGCTTGCAATGTGCCAACAATCTTAATATAGGTTGAGGATGGGGCAAGGGAAGTAAGAGCCCTGGCAATGCGTGTGAACTCCCTTAAAAGCTAAACTTCATCCAAGCGGACAAATGAGGGGAAGGATGGGCATAAAATCTAGAAAGGGCACAGTTGACAAAGGAGCTCAATTTGCAAGCACCACCACCGTAAGCATTTATGTAATAAAAATATGTTCCACGCTCAAAAAAATTCCCTATCACTTGAAAGGAATCACCAAAAATGTGTCATAGTATCCCAATGCCAAGTTGATCCACCCCCAAGGGGAAGGGTGGACACAATTGTGGAAACAAAAGGAATAAGTGCAAGGTAACCATGTCATTTATGGAACCCAAGAAAAGTGATTGAAGGGGAGACAAAAAGTTAATTACACCTTTTATTGTAAAGCAAAAGGGATGCAAGAATACAAACAAGGCTAAGGAAGACCTAAATGAAAGGCATCAAAGGGGTCCCAAAACCCAAACCCACAAAATTGGAGGTGGAGAGGAGATAAAGGGGGGAACCAAAAAGCCAAAGGCACCTCTTACTATAAGAACATGAAAAACCTAATAATGTTTTTGGTGATGTGCCATGCCAAATTGCAAAAATAATGACCCACACCTAGAACAAAGGATGTTGTGTTAGCCCCACCCCAACTTGCAAGGGACAATGAGGAACAATCATGCAATGAGCACAAAGAATCACCAAAAGGAGGAAGCTCTAAAGTTGAAGGCAAAACCATAGGAAAAATGAAAGAAGAAATACACTAAAAGGGGGCAAAACCCCTTCAAAAGAAGGAAAATTTGAAGAAAGATGGGAAAGGAAACAAACACCATCCAAAAATAAAATCAAATAGGCAACCTAGACCAAAAAGGCAACCCAAACCTAAACAAAAAAAAGCCCTCAATAACTACAAGCCTTCATGTTACACCAACATTGGGCTCACCTCCACATTCCTCTACAAACACACATCTCCATTGCCTCTTAGCACTCCTAGTGGAAATGTTCTAGTACACAAAATTTTGCAACAATAGGTTTGTTGCAATCCCCCAAGCTTAGGATTCAATGGCTAATCCCCTTTGATAATCACAACTTCCACCTGCTTCTTCTTCCATAGCTTGTTTTTTACTTGCTTCTTTTTGCATGGCTTACTTTCCTCTTTGCTCATTGCAATCTTTAGTGCAAATTTGGACTATTTTTAAAGGTGTAGTACTATGGACTATTTTGAGTACAAAAAAATTAAATTAGAAGCATTGAAATGAGAACAAATCAAAGTAAATTTTGTGTGAGGGGCCCATCAAATGTTTTTAGTTGTCTAAAATTTCTCATATTGTCCTCAATAGGATTTCTTTTTTTGTTAGGCTAATATCTTAGAAATATTTATTGGACAAAAAACACAACTTATTTCAATTTATGGTCCTGTGATGATCTTAAAATTAGATGGTGCATGTTAAATGTTATAGATGGTGCATGTTAAATGTTATGTTCCATGTTTTTTTTTTTGGGTGCATTTTCATCAAAATTTTCCAATGATGAAAATCAAGATGTTTTTTGGTCTTTTCAAATATGAATTGATCACCATTTTAGCTACATCACAAAATTGAAAAAAAAAACCTAAAAAACACTTATGCTAACACTTACATTGTGAAAGGTATGAATAGATGGTAAGTTCCTCTACATTAGGTGACAAGGCAATCTCCATGTTCTTGGGTTGTTGTCTTTTGGTTTGAGGGAACAAACTTTACATTAGTGCACAATTTTGAGTTAAAATTTTGGCTTGAGCAATGTGCGAAAGACAATTGCAAAGCTTGCTTTTATGGTCTACCAAACTATACTCCTTTCTTTTTAGGAAAATTCTATTTTCACACCTTTTTTGGCTAGATTCACACCTTTTTTGCCGGTCCGATTTCGTGACCCCATGATTTCGTGAACCGTGCAGTGCATGGCTGCTCCTCATGCACTCAAATTTATTCTGTTTAAAATCGGACAGGCAAAAAAGGTGTGAATCTAGCCAAAAAAGGTGTGAAAATAGAATTTTCCTCTTTTTATCAAATTCACTTTGAATTCAAATTACTCAACCATGTTATACCATTCCATCAACTTTGATTATTTGGTTTTAACTCGACATAAAAGGCAAAGTCATTCCTTGTAAAGCCTCTAAAGGTTGAATCAACTTGATGTGATGTGAGTTGATGGATGGTTTCATGTGAACCCTACATGCAACTACTACATTTTCTAATCACACAATCATATATGCCATGTATTTTTGTGCTTAGCTATATTATTGTAACCATGGATATGACTACATGACTAAAAGTCTTCATGGTAGGACTATGTGATTAAAAATCTTCTTCATGAACACCATATAATTTTTTAATAATATACAATTCTAGACATTAAAAACTTGTGAATTAAAAGGGAAAAGAATTACAAGGTAGACATATGTATATACTTAGTAAACATATTAGAAACTTGTAAATGATCAAACACATATTGCACAAATAAATAACTAATATTTTATAATTTCTACAACTTTTGCCTTAAAGTCATTAATTATTTAATGTTAATTCCTAGATAGTGGTTTTTTAAAAAATGGGAAAAAGATTTTCATTTTGGAAAAAAATTGCCAAAAAATGGAAAACAAATTACCAAAGTTTTTGGAACCATAAAATTAAATAAAAACTTGCTTCTTATAATATAATTAAAACATTCAAATTGGGACTCTTGCTCAAAGGTTTATTTAAATGAACATCTTCTTTCAAATTTTTGACATTAAATAATGAAATATATTCTTACTAATGATATCCAAATAATTTAAAGAAAAATCCACATGCCCCAAAATGGCATTGTTTTTCTTGTTTCCATGTGATGGGTAATAAAGAATATAAAATTTGATCTTTATTCATTTATCAAAGTATTTGGTCATAAAACGTGGATTTTTTTAGTAATTTATATTAAGACACATTAATGATCTGAAAAGAACATAAAAATTAAGATTAAAATTTACTAATCACAATAAAATTTTATAAAATTTTATAAATTAAAAAATATATGTGTATAAATCAATAATTTTGACATTTAAATAACTTTGATAATTTTCATAAAAATTTAAACTTTTGTAAATAATATTATATGTTTCATAGGTAACATATTTTATTTTAATTTTATTTTAATAATTACAAATAGATATAATTCACAACATTTATACAATTTTTATTGATTTGATGTATTTTTAAAAGGTGGAAAATAATTACATATAATACCCAAAAAAATTATTTTAAATACATTTATCTACAAATAGTTTTATAATAAAAATAATCTAAATCTTCAAAATATCATTGTTGTTCCAATATATGAAATAGTGAAGATTCAATTGAATTTTAGGTCAAATTATTTGACATTTTGGTTTTAATTTTTTTATAGATGTGTAGATCTTGGAAAAAATTTAAGAATGAAATTTATTTATTTTCATTTGGACAAAGTATGAAAAATATAATAATGTTCAAAGTTGGGTACTTTTGTATGGGACAAAAGATGATGTGAAATAATGTTATAAATTTATCCCATATCCTTTGTCAATAAGTTGAACTTTGTAAATTATATAAGTAGATGAAAAATATTAGTTTACACACAATACATGCACTAAATATTATTTATGTAGAGTTAATAAAAAGGCTTGTCACTAAAAAAAATTTAAATCTACTTACTTAACTACATGCCTATTCATACTTACCTAAGTGGCCTATATTTAGGCTAAGTTTAATGGCCTAGCTTTAGGTGCAACCTAGGAAAGTACATAATGTAAGCTCCTAGGATAAGCCTAGTTGCCTATGCTTTAAGGTTTTAGGTTCCTAAACCTAGGCTTAAGTGCTTAGGTTTAAACTTTAAATTCTTAGACCTAGGTACTTAGTTTGAGGCTTAATTTAGATTCAACTTCGGTCATTTAGGTTTTAGCATGTGGCATAACCTAAATGGCTACTATTTAAATGCCGTGTCGCTTAGCCTAGGTGGCCAATGTTTAAATGTCACGTGGCCAAACCTAAGTGGCCAATGTTTAAATGCCATGTGGCCTCACTTGGGTGGCCAATGTCTAAATGGCACATGGCATAACATGGGTCCCCAATCTTTAAATGTTGCATGGCGTAACTTGGATGGCCAATGTTTAAATGCCATATGGCATTTGACCAATCAAAATTATGTTTGACCAATCAATTAGGGTTTGACCAATCACCCTAATGACCACCACACAAAACTACCCATGTAACCATTAATTACACACATGTTACTTAGGCACCAAAAAAAAACCACATAAATGTTTTTTTGAACCAAACCACCCAATTGCCTATTTAGTGGTTTCATTATCCCATTAAAGACCAAACAATATCCTAAACCATTAAGCCTACAAAAAACCCACTATAATGGTACCACTGCAAAATGAGTGGTTTGCACAATGGTCTAACCATATGTTTTCTAATACTGATAGTTGTTGAATTTGCAACCAATTTGTGTTGAAGGACCATGTTCAATATGGATTGCAGTACATCCATGTTATAACAATTTTTAGAGTTTGTATAATCCCTATATTTTGATATCAAAGCAAGTTTGATTAGTAGGATGGTGGAGACATTATGATAACTAAAAAGAATATTGATGGTGTTTGTTGTATGTTCCATATAAAAAATCTCAAGTTCAAGTGAAAAGAATAGATTCCCAATTGTACAATGATTCATATAGCAATTTGATAATCCAAATGAAGTTCTTACACCAAGTCCAAGGGCTATCAACATATGAATTGTCAAATTAAGTGGAAGAAAGATAAGTTTGAATCCAACACAAGCAAGAATAAAAGGCTTGCTTCTTAATATTTTACATTGTGGCTTTAATACAAGAATGTAGATTTGGTTGAGGATGCAAGATGGAAGCCATGGATGGGAAACAATGGCCCAATTCCAAGGAAGACATTATTCTTCAAGAGATCATGATGAAGTTGGATGCCATTAAGTAAGATCCAAATTACCAATGAATATAGACCTATTATGATTGGTTTGAAAATTTATTTATTCATTTGAAAATATTTCAAATGTGGAATAGAGGATGAGATTTTTAGCCCATTTGGAATTGTTTAAAATAATGAAGCTATGTGTGGAACGATATTACAATGACATGGAAGATATGCTAATTGTCACATTAGAAGTTGGGCATGTTTTGGTAGAATTAGGGGAAATTCCTTAAGAAAAGTAAGAAAAATATTTTGCTCATGGGAAAGTTGTGATGGAGAAATAAGATCAAGTAATAATGAATCAAGGTGTAAACATAGTAAATTGTACACATAAAGTATTTTGTCAAGGTTGGATGAAAATAATTTGAAAACAACAACAAAACCCATCATAAAATTGTTGTACATTCAAGTTTTGCAATGACTAACCAAAAAAATTTTTATTTTTCATTATTGTGAGTTAAATTCTAATTTTCAGCCTATTTTAATAAAATTTAAACTATTTTTTTGAAATACAAATCATTTTGAAATTCATTTTTGATAATGAAGTTTTTGTAAAGTATGTGTGAAATAGGTTCTAATAAATAGAATTTTAAAAAAAAAATTGATTCAAACCTCAATAATATAATAATTTGTACACCTTAACCAACATTTTTTGGGGGAATCTTTTTTGTTATTTGGCCAAAAAAAAAAGGTTGTGACTTTCAAAAAGGATTTTTGGTAAAAAAATTCCCCACATTTTGAAAAAAAAAAGTTGAAATTGCCATATTCAAATTATAGGCTCTTGTAAGTTGTCTACATAGTGAGATTTCAAAAATGTTATAATTCTTTCTATCTAACATGTAGCCAAATTAAGTGTTAAGTGTTATTGTGGAGGATTGCTAGTTCACATACCTCGTGCAATTGAGAAAGAAAGAGAAAAAATCTAATCATAATTAAATATATACATATTCAATTGAATATTTTGTGTTAAAAGTATTATCCAACCCAAACTTTTCTTCTTTCTTTGGGTTCTACTTTTGATATATTTCTTAATTCATTTGTTTATAAAATTTTGCTAGTAGATATTCATGTTGAGCATCGACCCTCAAATAGAAGTGGTTGTGATAGTAGAGATATTTGCAAAGTAAGGAAAACATAAGCCCCAGTACCCCCTATTTGGTCATAAATAGGGTGAGAGTTCTAAAAGACAATGAAACAAAAGTGCACTGAGATTAAACAAGGATTGGAAACTCATATTAGCACTAAAATTTGGTCAAATCTGAATTTCATCTTGTGTATTTTCTGGTTCCTAATTCCTTGAACTAATCATTCTTGTATCATGTGTATTGCAACTATACTTATCCTCAAACCTTGTGCATTTAATCATGAGTTTCCGCATTCTATACTCATATTTAATAAAATTTCATTACTTTGTGAATAACAACGTTTGAAGATTGAAATGAGGGGTTAGGGAATGCAAGAAGGGCTAAAATGGGGTCACTTTACAAATATCTCTATTGTGATTATTTTATTATTTTATTGGAGGAAAAAACATGAATTCAACCTTCTAGTTCTCACCTGTCTGTGTTCCTCATTTTCAATTGAAAGAATGACTGGTGAAGCATGCCATCTCTTTAAATTTTGATTTTTTAAGAACCTAAAACCAAGGATATTTTATTTTGAAATATTTCAAAAACTCAAAACCAAAGTTTAAACCAAATCAAAGAACCACCCAACACTGGTAAGTACCATAGGTAATGGACGGCAAATGTAAATGCTTATTATGTAGGTAGCTAAGTAGGCAAGGCCATTGGTGGCTTCTAGTTAGGTGAACATTTAGATGGTTGGTATATCGCTGACCATAGTAGTTAGATGGGCGATGGGCTAGTGCAAACCTTCACCCACCAGTGCACCATGCAGGATAGATGATGTGTGAAGAGGGAACACATTTTGCTGGTTCCTATGATGCTGGTCCTATTCATGTATTGTGCCTGAAATTTGTTTGTGCTTTTGGGTATGCATATTTCAAGTTAATAAATCTCTAAAAACTTAGGGCTTTGTGTTTTGGGTTGTTCTTGAGTGGTAAGAGTTGTGTGTCACCATGTACTCTCCAATGGAACAACTTCTCCAACTTGTAATCTAGGGGCAAGCACCGTTTCTTAGTCTACCCTTCTTTTTCAGTCATGTTCATTTTCTTGCGCGTTAGATCGTTTTATTATCGATCTTTCTTTCTCATTTTAGATGGAATCTTGATGTGAATATTAGATATGCATATATGTAACTCATATTAGCAGGTTATGAGGTTGTAGGATCTTGATGTGAATAATTCAATACCCATGTATGTACATTTCATACCAACGGGTTTGAAGTGGTATATGAAAGTGTTGTCTATCTATGTTCATGTAAGTTGTTATATAAACTTGCCTGATATGTCTATTTGAAGAACATTTGAATACTCATGTTCTTGCCCTCAATACCAATGCCCATTTGGTTTGTTAAAATGGACATACTTGCCCAGCATTTGGGCTAGTTTTTTCTGGTGTACTTATTAGAGAGAGTGCCTTACATGGTGTAACATGTCAACAATCTTTATGAAAATGTATTTGAATGCGTTTATGGTCCTTATGCTTTTTATAAAGCTTGTTGTCCTCTTTTCTATGATACCCAAGGGGGGCCTTGGTGACCCAGCACCCACCAGTGCTCCATCCACTGGATATAGCTCGTTATTACTCAGCTATGGATGAACCTCAACTGGTTAATATTTGGTTTCACCTCGATAACTGATTCCATAGGAAATAGGTCTCATATATAAGTAGATAGGTAAAAAAATAGGTAACTACTAGGTAAGTAGATGGTTTATAAATAAGTAAGGGCTGTTTTTACTACCTATCTAATAACAACCTGCTTGTAGGTAGTTAGTAGGTAGGTAGGTAGGAAAAAAAAGCATCTGAGCCAACCATCATGGTTAGTTAGCTAGGGAACTGGAACTGAACAGAAAATTGTTTCCTGATCACTTACCATTCATCCATCATGGTGCACTGGTGGGTGCTGGTTCACTGTGACCCTGAATGGGTGCCGAATAGTACTTGTTGTTTGTTGTTTGGGAATAATGGGAATTTTTTAAAATTTTAAATTAAATTCACACAATTTTTTATGCCGTGTAAAAGCCCTGGGGACCGAGCTATACCATATTTTGGGCCTGCACTTGGCTTCACCTCACGGGCCTCTTGTTCCCATAAAGAACAGCCCCCTCGGGCTTTTTGACCCAACACAAAAAACATGTAGCCCCCACACAACCCATTTTGACTCTGCACCCCAAATAGCAACCCTGGGTAGGTGTAGGTCTTGGCTCACTCAAGACAACAAAATGGGGCCCATCATCCATGCATGATGCACAAAACAACTTGTTTCTGTCATACAGTATAAATGTCCTTCATCTCTCACCTACCCAACACGAGCTTTGCATAGAAATGCAACTGGCTGTGTGTGCCATAGAACAAAAAAAGTTCTCTTCAGATTAGTTGACTTCCATTTTCAATACTTTTATGGTGATGATGTTCTGAGCCTTTTGTGTGTAGTGAGAAGTGATTCCTTTTTCCAATCTTCCCACTGCTGAAGGTGGACAAAACATGGAAACAACAAGTTTTTCGGTTCTTTCCAATCAATGTGGACATGAATGAAAATACTACCACG
>Ga0209208_10009014_pt1 | contig 13180 bp, 11 predicted proteins | sample S1TSphfallax_3_FD_187694 | JGI IMG/M metagenome (GOLD analysis project Ga0209208, IMG submission 187694) | Host-associated microbial communities from peat moss isolated from Minnesota, USA - S1T2_Fd - Sphagnum fallax MG (SPAdes) (version 2) | ecosystem: Host-associated > Plants > Peat moss >...
ATTTACTTTCTTGCAACCCCACACATAAAATTGAAACTGGGACTGCAAACATGTGGGAACAATAATAGCAAACCACCTGGACCAATCATTATGTTTGGCCAATGAAATCATAGGGAGCATCAGGCAAATCATATTTTGTTACACTATTTGTAGCAAGTTCACAGCTTTGCTGCGCCTTTTACAGGCTAAGCACACTGAGAACATATGTAGGAGCAAAATTATTTTCCTGAGCTAAACTGGCCTATTTTGACTTTTCTTCATCTGATTTTAATGTGCAGGGTCACCTCCTGAGCACCGGTGGGGATGCTCTTGGAGACCCTGATTTTAGCCTTCTGACGGTATATATCTAGTGTTTAGAAGCAAACACAGAAAACTTTTGGGTTTTCACCAGTGTTGATCGGTTATTAAAAATCGACCCGGTTATGAATCAGGGTCCGGGTCCACATATTGAATACCCTACCTGCCGCTTCTACTTACAAGTAAAACCTGACCCATTACCTACCTGACCTGGTATTAGAATTTTCATACCCTGTCATTATACCCTGTTCCCAGGGTATCAATATAGAAATTTAATACCCTACGGATACCCTGATGAGACAGCTTAGACCTACATAGGTCAGTTATTAAGTTCCATCCAAATCTTTTCATCTTCTTTTATCCAACCACATTCATCCATTTAGGGTTTCACTTTTCATATTTTCCCTAACCCTAAAATCCTAAAACCCTAAACCAGAAGTCTACCTCTCATTTGTCCCTTCATTTCCATCACCTCAATTTTACTTTTGGTGATGCTTTCCTACTTTCTGTTAGGACTTAGGACAATTTTTTGTGTTTATGCTTAGCTTGGTTAACTACCTATAATTGTTGGTTGTGTTTTTCCCTTTAATGTTTTTGTGATTTTTGGTTCAATTCTTCGAAGGACAGATATTGAAGCATGGGTTGGTTGTGTGATGGAGGTGTTTCTTTTCAACTTGTGACAATCAAAGTCCTTTTGCACTAGTACTAAATAAGATGTTGATATTCTTTCTATTTTTTATGTCTTGGATCTGGATTGCATTTGGATTTCTTTAAAGGCCATACTTCTTTTGTGCCAAAGTTTGTTTGCATGAATTTTTTAGGGTTTTGAGTTTTGAAGTTCTTCAAAGTTCATTTTTTATCTACCACAATCTTTTTGCAAGAATTTAGGAGGGTTTTTAAGTTATGAAGTTCATGATAGGTCACATTGTTTTGCCTACCATAGTTTTTTGTCTATTGAATCATTTTGAAGCTCCTCAAAGCTCTTGTTTGCCAATGTATCTATCTTAAAGCTCTTTTCTATGAATTTGTTTCAAAGTTCATGTTTGCATGTGTTAGTTTCAAAGTCATGTCTACTTCTATCTACATCAAAGCTCTTGTCTACCAATGTATGTTTCAAAACTTATGTCTACCATTGTATGTTTACATGAATTTTGGAAGGTTTATGAGTTTTGAAGTTCATCACAAGCATGGTTTACTCTACCATATAATATTTGCAAAAGTGTATCAAAGGTTATGAATTTTCAAGCTCCTCAAAGTTCATCTTTTGTGTGCCATAATTTGTTTGCATGAAATTTGGAAGTTTTTTGAGTTTTTAAACTCATCATAGGTCACATTGTATTGTCTACCATAGATTGTGCATAAGTATTTTAAGGTTATAAGTTCTAAAACTCCTCAAAGCTCATCTTTTATATCTTAATGTATGCATGAACTTTGGAAGAGTTTGGAATTTTTAAGCTCATCATAGGTCACATGGTTTTGTTTGCCACAGTTTGTGCATAAGCGTGTTAAGGTTCTAAGTTCTAAAGCTCTTCCAAAGTTTATTTTCTATCTACCAAGTGTAATTTGTTTTCATGAAGTTTGGGTTCTCATCACAGGTCATGTTCTGTTTGTCATAGTTTGTGCATGAAGTGTTTCAAGGTTACATTGTGTTTTGAAATTCATTAAAGGACATATTACAAAATTCCTTAGTGTCTTATTTCAAAACGAGATTTTTTACATTGTTAATCAAAGTGGAAATGGTGGATCAAACTGAAACATTTGATTTAAATGACCATATGCATGATGCTTTTGATTATGGTGATGTTCATATAAAATTTGGGAACTTACCTAAGGATTCAAGGCCACAAGTTGGTTCAATTTCAACACCAAGTGGATAGTCCATTTCTAAAAGCATAGTGACCCTAATTGATTTGGATGTAGAAGTTGAAATAGCATGGGAGGTATTAAAAACTCAATTCATCTTAAGTCAAAAGAAATGGGTCCCTCATCGTAGGTTGTCTTTCCCCTGGCAATTTTTTGTGGTGAATGATGACAAAAAACTAGATCTTGTACTGTTTCAAACCATGCATTATGTTATTTGCCATTATGTCCATCAAACTTATAATTTTAATAATAACACCAAAAGGAAGAAAGGTTTGATTTCTTACAACTAGTAGCATGGGATTGCTTCTATGAAGAAACATATTTTGATTGAGCATCCAGTTGTTTGGCGCAAGTGGAAAAGTGCCAATGTGGCTCTTGATTTAAAGGAACCACATTGAGAAAAGTCCAAAAAGTGAATTGGCTATAGGGCCATCACATAGCATTTTGGGAGTGCCAATCCTTACAAGAAAAATGATGCATAACAATAGAAATTTATGGAGGACTTGTCAAGTTGTTTGTGGCCAAAGCTTACATGCCTATTTCTATTATTGAAAGTTAATGGCTAAGGCGCTTAGTTGTGGTTGAATCCACGAATTGTGTTTCCAAATCAAAAGAAAATGGTTAAACATGCCATTCCTTCATTGGTGGCTAAACCCATGCAACAATATGTAATGACAACTTTGGATTCATGTGTTACTACAACAACTTCATTTGACTTGTGGATGTCCAGATCTAGACATGACACATTGGCACTTATCATTAATTTCATAAACTCATAGTGGGTGCCTTGCAATGTGACAATGGGACTTTTTAAAACCACTAATATGTTTGGAGTTGCAATGGCAGCGCAAGTGAAAGAGCTTCTATCATCGTACAACCTATTGTACAAACTAATAACCTATGTGAAGGATGAGGGTGGCAATCTCTCCACCCTTGCTCGGGCTCTTACTTTTATGGTTAGTTGTCATCTTTTGGCACTTGTAGTTCTTTGGCAAGGATCATGTTGTGGCCATGCTTTTAGCAAAACATGTCAATATGCTTATAATGATATTAATGTTTGTGTAGGGTTTCGAGAGGTTAGTTTGAAGGCCACTCAAGCTGCCTTGCATAAAACTATTACATGGATTAAGAATCTAGCAAAGGGCGAAGTGAATGGTAGAGGGCATGCCTTGATGTTGGGCTCTCCCATTGAAAACTAAAAACACCAATGAAAATTAGGTTCATTAGTAAGGCAATTTTGTTTCAAGAGACCCTAGAATACCAAAATGCCATCAATCTATACTATGGGAGGCAAAAGACTCAATAACTACAAGGACGTGTGCCAAATGCACACACACAAGCAATTTACAAAGTGATTACTAAAACAATGTTTCCCATTGTGAAGTAGTGTATTTTCAATCAAACCAAAAGATACTAATTACTTTCTGATGCCCTAAATTTCATCGCCCTTTCAAATATGCAAAATCATATTCAACAATATGATATTACCCCCCTCAATTTTGTGAGGGGGGATTTTGAATATGAACTTGGGGCATTGTGGGTGTGTTTGATGGTAGAAGTTTAGGTTTTTTTGGCTCCAATTTTGGCATTTGCATCTACCTACAATGTTAGCAAGGCTCACAACATGTTAGCACTAATGTTGGACCCACATTTTAAATCAATTGATGTAATGAAAACATTTGTTGGATGAGAAAGAATGATACAAATGGTGGCAAAGTATGATAACAACACTCTACTACTTTTGTTGGTGGTTACTTTTCGATTCTTGAATCTGAACTTTGATGGCCTAACTAAAGCAACACCAATTGATGGTGATGACAATTCCATCTTTGGGGTAGTGACCTCAAATGAAGTCACTTTGCATGGATTGCTAATAAAGAATTGAATTTGTTTCGCCAGTTGCATGTGAAGCCAAAGGATTCTATGTTGCCTTTGACTTGGTGGAAGATCCATGAAGCACAATTTTCGAATGTATTTTTTGTGGCTCAACATATTTTGGGGATTCCTAGGTCCCAAATCAAAATTATTATTATTTTAACATAGTTGGAGTTTTGACTAATCTCCAACGTTGTAGGTCAGGAATTGACAAACTTGACAAACTTGACAAACTTGTGATGATCATGAAAAATTGGTTAGTTGATGCAAAAACAAACTACCCGCGAGAAGGGCAATCCATTGATGAACTTTTAATGGAAGAAGCAAGTATCATTGATGAAAATGATACAATATTAAATGCAAGTGGTTACTTCATCGTTGATCATGAGCTAGAGTATTGACAAATATGATTATTTATGAACACTCTACTCTACTTTTTGAGGACTAACTTTACCATTAATAGGATGTTTGAAATGATAGCTTTAGTAGTTGGATGTATTAGTCAACTACACTAGCTATTTCTAAATATGCATGGGATCAACTCCCATGTTTTCCATTTTCACTGAGTCGATAAATGTCTAATGTCCCATGCACATTTGTTTTGAAACTTCTTATCATATTTTCCATGTACTATGTTTTTAAGTTTTACATTTTAACAATCAACTTGGCTTAGAATTTGATTAATTAGATAATAAAAATTGGGTCTATAGTATGTAGATCAAAACTTAATATTCCCAGTTCATAATTTATAAGGTTGGTTGATTGCAAGTGATGAAGATACTTATGTATGCATTGTAGAGCTACTGAAGTTTGAAACAACTATAATTATGTTTGTTGGCCACAATTGATTCCATTAATTGTTCATTTTTTTAATGACTATTTTTCTACCCCATGGCGTTGGTTGATTTTTGTTTTGACAAGGTTGTGTGGAAGTTTCTATTTTACAATGAACAATAATTGGAGCTTTTTGGCCAACTTCACCTCTACTTGTACATCTAAATGGATTTTGTAATTTTTTTTTTCATTGCAATTTCTTTATGTAACAACATATTATGAAATGCTACAAGGAAATTATATATGTTTTGTCTTTGAGAAGTATCAACATTATTTCTTTGCTAATTTGTATAAATGGTATCTTAATTCTAGTAATTTATAACTTGGTGTTGCTATGGTAATCTAACTAGTATTTCTCTGGTCTTCATCAAAAATTTTAAAAACACATATACAAATCCCTAATTACCATGGGGACAAAACGACATGCCACTGGTGCACAACAACATCATGTTTGCCAAAAAGATGGATAAGGATAATGTTGCACCATGAGCAGTAGCTCCTTCACATGGAACATGGTTTTAAATGATTTAGTGCAACACAACATGGTTAGTGCCCCTAACATTACTATGTTTGTTTCCTTCCCTTTGCTATTTGTAAGTAGGAGTGGATTGGTGACTACAAGTCCATGCCCACCTTACATATGTCTACAACTTCAACCCTCTTATGGTATACATACATGTCATTTGCATGAATTGAATACAACCATGAGAGGTGCCACTTTAACAACTACATATGTTGAAAATTTTGCAACCACTATATCTATGTTTGGGTGATTGTGGATGGACAAGGGTTCACAATCCACACTTGTGATGAAGAAAACCAACATAGGTAATAGTGAAGACATACTTAATGGCACTTCATTGCAAACAAAAGGTACAAATAATTCTTCTTTTTATCGTAATTTGGAGATGCAGTGGAAACATTTTTTTGGCAACATCTTTGTGGTAGCAAGTTTGATGACATGCATCAAATTTGAAGAAACATGATTCTACATGTTTTTGTTCTAACAAAACATACAACAAGAAATGCATGTAATAAAGTTTTTTAATGTCATGGGTTCACATGGCAACACCATGGGGCAGTAGCCATGGAGAGTTTATATTGCAAAATCCCATTACCTAAATAAATGGCATGGGATTAGAAACGTGGGAAACAATTATAGGCTATAATGCCAACAAAGTGTGAATTTCAATTTCCTATTGCCAATTGCTTTAAGATATTGTTAGGCATTGTACAAGGTACTAAAACATGCAAGTAAGTGATAATTTGATGATCATGTTGAGGTTCAACCTTTGGGTCCATTGTTAACCTTTTGTAAACAATGGGTACAATTTAAGATTTTTGTGCATGTTGTGTTTCTAATTGGTTCCTTGGCCAAAGGAATAGAATGGTAGTTATGTTTTGGGGGGTGGGGGCCAGTTGTTTTGTCTATTTGAAGAAAGAGGATATTTCATTGATCCTTTGATTGTCTAGAGAAAAAGTCATTAGCTTTGGTCCATGTAACAAGTTCCCACACTAACACCCTTGTAAAGGACTCCTATAGGGTGTAGTATAAAAATTCAAGCTTTGTTTTTAGCCCTTCAAGGGAAAGACAATAGTCAAAATCCCTTAAGAATTCAGAAAATGAGTAAGAAAACTTTTAAGTGGCAACAACAATGCCTCTTAGAAGCAAGGTGGAGTTGCTATGAAAGAGCATTAGATGCCTTTGGGATTTATTACTAGGACTAGATATCTTGAACTTGAAGCAAAAAAACAAGTTGGAGTGCTTATGAAGGAGCATCGGACACTTCTAGGTATTATTGCCAAAACCAAAGGTTTCAAACTCAGAGCACAACCACTTCGTAATTTCACACCCTACAAAAAGGGACCTCCCCTTGTCAAGGATGATGAAGCCATACGTAAGTAATTATTTGCTAGTCCTTCCAAGACAATTGTTCTTCAATTTGTTAAAAGAAATAATTAACATGTTGAATTATTGTTTTTTAACAACAGAGAAGGGCAAGTTAGTAGGGAGCCATGGATTTTAACAGGAAGTGAAAGACAACATGTGCTCAATGTAAATTTGCAGCTATTTGCAAGTATTGTGAGAGGTTGTGGGGCTTTACAAACGTGTTGAAGGAACAACAACTTCTATTACAACTACAAGGTGTATTTATGTTGTTACTACTAATGATAATAGTGAACTCAAGGACTTTAGTGATTCATTGATGTGTTAAGTAGGAATAAGTAGATAGGTACAACGTTGTAATTTGTAATGCTCCAACAAATGCAAATTGACAAGAAGGTGATGATGACAAAATTAGGATTCCAGAGCTACTAGGTCTTGAGGTCTATGGAATGGGAGCTGATCAAAGTTTTTGTGAGATGGAAACTTAATGAGATAAAATGTAGGAATGCATGTCATTATAGGTAGCAATTTTCATTTTAAAAACTTATGTTTAGAAAGAGACTATGAGTTATGTTTAGAGATAGGAATTAGAATTGTGTTGACGTAATCTTGAGTTGAAGTTTAGCAATTTGTACATGGTAGATAGCAAGGTGATATACATAGTACTCTAGGGTTGAGAGTTGAGAGAAGTAGAAAAATGACTTGATATAGAGAGCATTTGTAGTTAATTAATGAATTATGTTTAGAAAGAGGAACTAGAACTATGTTGTCATAGTCTTGAATTGAAGGTGAGGAATTTATACTAGGTAGATTTTCAAGGTGATATTTTAGTTGAAACTAAGCTCAGAGTTTGGGGTAAACAATGAGAGTCTGATCCAACTTGTCAATCTAAAGTTTTGGAGTAGGTGGTAGATTGAAGAGTTGCAATTATGGAATAGTTGTGAGTTTTGAGTTTTGAGCTCAAGTTTTGAGCAAGGCATTTGAACCATGCAATAGTAAAGGAGATGAATATGGTGTTTTGCTGTGTGTTGCTCTAATTCAATATGCCAATTTGGAAGTAGACTTGTCATTTCTTTTTTTATGTAGGCATCCTATATCACTTTGCAAACAAAATGAAACTAATAAAATGTATAAAGTTTCCAACTTAATAACCTACCTAGACATTGCATTGCCTGGTTCTTGCCTTTCGAAAAGCAAATAATATTGATAACCTGATTGACTAACCCTTGCCTGATATTGATACCATGTGGGTCTCAGAAATCTGATTTAAAAAATAAATTGATACCCTATTTGAAAATCAAAATTTAAAATTTACTGATAACCGGCCAACATTGGTTTTCACCATGGTACCATTGTGGGCAGGGGGTTTTTTTTTGTCAATTTTGTGAAGTAGCTGAAGTGGCATCCATGAGATGATTTAGCCAGATTTGGCTACAGACTAGATATGAAAGTAGAGAAAAAAACAGAATCCTTCTATATTCTTGACTACCTACTGGAACTTATCATAAAAATCTGGCAATTTGAGAACTTTTTTTCTTCGAAATCTGACAAATTGTGCCCTGTGGGATTATATGCTCTGTATGCATACTTCCAAATACACTAAGACAAATCTAGGAGGCTTTTACATACACAAAGTAGGGACCCAATGGGAATCGCTCCTCAGCCCCCTCAAATTCCTTGTCTATTATAGTCTTCTGTATTGGCATGGAGATCTACAGAATACGACAGACTCCAGGCCCTGCCCATGAATGGCTGGTGAGTGAGATTCCATTCTTTTCAGCATGTGGTCTGTTCATCGTCCTTTATTCTCCTTGCGGCCTCGTCCGGGAACACGCCTCTTTCAGTGAGGACTCACAGCATTTTTTTTTCTTTCTTTTTGCTGATGGATCACTTGTTGCAATCACTCTAAAAGGATTCAGCACTGAGGGTGACGCATTATTGGAAAACTCTCAAAACAATAGAAAAGCTGGCAGAAAAACGTGTCGTCTGTGAAAGAATATCCTTCTTTTAACTTATTTGGGTGTAATTTTGCATCAGTTCGCCAGAAGAAAGGCAAGGAGCTGCTGATAGCAGCCTAGCAGCCTACATTAGCTGACGACCAAGTCCTGACGTAACGCTGATTCTTGATAAAAGACACGGTACAGATTTTTCTTCCTTTGATAGACATGCAGAATCGTGGACTCACACTCCCTGGCAGTGGTTTTTATTTCAATTTCCTGATGTAGCCAGGGTGGCGAGCATCCCTAGGCAGATTTCGACTTAACTGGCGAATTTATTTCAAGAAACTCTGACAACTGTAGCCAGTAGGCATAAATGTGGCGACACCATCCCCCCAAAAACCAGTTTTCTGTCGCTTTCTGGCGAATTTTTTTCTCAAAAACAGGGAATTTGTGACAGAATATTCTGTTTTCAGAAAACTGTGTCGCCATAAAAAAATTCACTGCTCTCTGGGTCTCACTGCGGAACTTCAATTCACTGACTCGTTCGCATGACATGATAGAGCCCCAGCAGCTACCGGCTTTTTTCTTGTGCAAAATTTCTCACTTTTGCTAATTCTAGGAGACCTCCTGCGATAAGTGCAAACAGAAAATTGGACCCCCCCGCCCCAATCCCAAATATGAGAACTCTTGGAAGTTCCCGCACAGAACCCAATTACATAAATAAAAGAGAAATATTTGATTTGCCATCGCTGACACCAATTTCAAATTCCAGATTCATGGAATTTCAGTAGCACTTGGAATTAGGAATTATTGGGTTGGATTAATGGAAGCAGTTGCCTAAGTTTTTATCATGAACTGACTGACCCCTTTGTTGCAGATACATAATGTTTTCTTGAAGTGTTCAGGATAGGTAGGAGAGGTCCAAGATTTGTGCCTCGTAAGATGTACTGAAGCACTCTGTATTTAGCACATGATTTAGATCTGTTGAAAATGTGTGGCAAGTATGTGAGGTGGTCATTGTGGCCAACCTTCTTTAGTGTGAAATTTCTTAGCACAACCAATGATCAAATTAGTGACAATGGTCAATCCAGTGACATTGCAGTGCAAGAGTTTGACACATTCTAGATCTGGGCTTTGAAAACTGCATTGGGCAGATGTTCATAATTTCTATGAACTTGGGGTTCGAATCCCCACAAGCACATGGAAAAACTCATGGCACTTTTTGAGATTTGCAAATTGTAAGAAATTTGATTACACCACAAAAAATATGTAAGTCCCTCATATGTACAGTGTCCTCTAGCTAGTGTTCCTGGTTACTAACAAAAGCATAATAATGTAGGTTCTATAAAAATAGATTTATCTTGGAAAGTAAGATGTGGATCTACCTGCCTTGAAATTAGTCTTGGAAATACACAAACTCTTACATTCCGTGGCTTTGTACTTGAAAAATATGTTGTGACCAGAAAAGAGGGGAGGTTACTTTTGGCCCCTTTGATGCACAATGATTCTAACACTCAATCAACCTTCTCAGTACATATTCACATCATTGTTTCAGGTTTAGCAATAGGAGGGGGCTTGCCACACTTAAATTCTAGAGCAGACAGCAAAAGCTCAACACCTTCCCACACACTTGAAACACTGTCCTCTTATGAGAGAAATATGTAACTCCAGATCAGATGATGCACTTCTCATAACAAAAGACTCGTCTTTCTAGAATCTCACCATTCACAACCACCAGACAGAGTCTCACAACCATAAATACTCATCTGAAGCAAGGCAAACACCATGGGCATATTGCAGCAAAGAAAATTCACATCAGATGTCCTAAATCCTCATACTTGCAGGCATTTCCCACTATTACCACATTCACCACCTACCCTTATCCTCACAACAATCAAAACAAAACAGTTTGGGTTGTAGTGTCTCATTGCTACACCGTGCAATCAATCAAGGTACTGAGCAACCTGCTGCCTCAAATATCATCACAGCACTAGTTACAACATCAAATTTCATTCTGCTGCTAGCAATTGCACTGCCTGTCAAAGTCAAAGCATTTCGAGTCCAGTTGCACACAACAATTAAATCAATATGCAATGCACAAAAAATGCAAATCAAATGCATATCCCCACTCAAGACACTAAAACAAAAATATTTTCAAACACAGATGCACCAATATCTGCTAGCAAGGGTATTGTTCCACTTGTTATAATTTTCATGCAATCCTCATACGATAATGATTTTAGGTATATGTTAGGTGTAGGTTCAATTAGTAGGTTAATCAGTGAACTAGTACTAATAAACAAACTAATAACTGCACACAGAAAAATGTCAAGTGAAGGATCCCTTCACACCATTGATAGTTGAATAATTTTGAAACCATTTATGCTTTAAATGAGTATTTTTCTCTACCATGTCTTAATTACTTAATTCAATAATATGCTAAATATATATATGACATATAGAAAAAAAAAAATCTTATCACACAATCTTGTCATTTCAATTGCATCATTATCAATCCTCACAACTTCAAGTATTAAAACTAAATTTAATTTAAATAAATAAAGGGTATCAAATTTTGATATATATAAGAATTTAGGATGATTTAAAGAAGTGCATATTAAAATTTTAAGTAATAATAGGGGGAGGAAAAAAGGTTCCTTCACATAATACAAGCCCCATGCAATGTAAAATTTTAACACAAATAGTGTCCTTGCTTGTGACACAACTAGGCCCTAGAAATTTAGTTGATCTTTCATGTTTCAATCTCTACATTTTCTCACTATGCTTGTACCACTAACCCCTCTCTCTTCACCTACCCAAAAAACTCACACCCTTTTTTACCCAACATCAATAACATATGATTTTCCTATATAACCTTCAAACAATTTCCTCCACATTCATTAGTAATAACCCAAAACCAACACCTTGAAAAATAAGGGCATGTGGAATGTAGCAATAAAGTTTTTTGCATCATGCATACAAACACCAATAAACAACACACATGCTAGTCACTTGTTTTTTTCCACCTATGTTTTGGTCCTCATTGTCTTCTTGGTTTTTGTTGTCATCCTAACATGAATCTTTGGGATCTTTGTGGCACTTGACATACATATAGCAAATGTGCCTCTTGAAGGTGTGTTGGTTGGATCTCATGTTGTTCCATAACTATTATATGTGGGGACTTTCAATTGAGTGTGCCTAGTTTTTGTAACATTGTTCCTTGTTTTAAAAAAAAAGCTTTTAACCACTTTTTTTACAAACTTGAATTTTGGGAATGAGGATTGAGCAAAATCATCCTTCAATGAAAATTCTTCAAACTCATCTTCAATTTCTTGTTCTTGCTCATGAAAAAGGACTCATGTATGTGATTGTTATATAATCTAGTGTGATCAAATCTTGAATTGATTGAAGTTGAATTTTCTACACCAAATGGGGGACTTTTCATTAGATACAAGTTGCAAGGTCACATTACATAAAGGATGTGTAAGTGAACTCACCATATGTTGAGCTTATAATGAACAAAATTCATTATTTCTTCAAAACTCAAAAATATGGTTATCAATTTAAAATAGGTGTTTGCAAATCATTTGAATGTCGCATGAAAGTTTTATGGACTTTCACATAGGTGAAAATTTGATAAAACGACAAAGTCCCTCATTATCACATTTTTATGAATACTAAAAGTTTGTTCACAAACATTGTAGCCTAGGAGGTATTACATGGTCATGTGGCATTTCTTTTGGAAAATATGAACATTTTTACAAGTTTGTAATTTTACATATTTTAGCTTGTAAAAAATCCACTATGAAATGTACTTTTAGGGACTCGAAAAATTGGTCAAAAGTGATCCACTCTAGCTTGCAAATACCCCATTTGACAAGTTGAATTCCAATATACCATTTTGAAATTCTTTTTGTTCCCATCATTCTTTGTATCTAGATGACATAAAAGCAAGAAGTGCCAAACTTGATATCCACCTTAACTTAAGAGGGATTCAAATCATGGTTGAATGAGTTTCATTCGGCACCATCAAGTCTTAATAGATGGGATGGAGGTTTTGGAGTTTTAACAAGGAGAAAGGTTAGGAGCCCTTGTCAAATATGTGCAAGAGTTTTGTGTGAAGTCAACATTTATGTTGATTAAACAAGTTTTGTAAATTTTTGCGTTGATTACCATAATTTTTTTTCTTTTTGATCACTTTTGATATTTTCAATTTCTCTTTTTTTGGCCAAAATGTGTGTTGTCTTGCTTTTAGAGCCAATAACACCTGCAAGTTATAAAAGAACAATGGGCTCATGCATGGAGATTTTTGCATCCATGTTAGGGAAATGAAATTTTTTATTTAGAAAATTGATATGTAACAAACAAAACGATTTGACAAAGTAGTAAGTATGTAGACAAATCAAGATGTAATGACATAACGAGTAGTACAAATTGACTTACCAGCGTCAAAATGTCAAAAGCAGTTAGATGGCTAAAACTA
>Ga0209208_10009015_pt1 | contig 13178 bp, 5 predicted proteins | sample S1TSphfallax_3_FD_187694 | JGI IMG/M metagenome (GOLD analysis project Ga0209208, IMG submission 187694) | Host-associated microbial communities from peat moss isolated from Minnesota, USA - S1T2_Fd - Sphagnum fallax MG (SPAdes) (version 2) | ecosystem: Host-associated > Plants > Peat moss >...
CCTTTTCATTAGTTACCACCTTACCTTCTCCATCCAAGATAGTGAATATCAACATTTTGCACAATTTTAATTTGATTGCAAAAAAACTCCATAGAGACTCCATGTTACCTTTTTGTTTCTAACCAAACCTCGTTCAATTTTCTACCTTGTACCTTTTATCTCTTTCATTTTTTTGAATTTACTCCTCAAATGTCCCAATATTTATTGGAATTCCTAAACTAATGAATGGAGATCTCTTTTTGTCATTTATAATCTATGTCTAAATTCCACCTTCTCCTTTTAAAACTTCTAATAGTTTTGTCTTTTTATAAGAGACTTTGTAAAATTTAGAATATTTTTCATCTTTCTGAAGAAAACATCCCTTGTTGGTTTTGTTTGCAACAAGGTCTAGATTTATTTGTTGGCCTCCTCAAAGTACTTAACATTCATTTTCTAGCAAGGCTTTCTTCATAGGGCTTCTTTCAATTCCATCATGCAATATATTAAGTGATGGTCAAACTTGACCCCATCCCCCTTAATTACATGTTGTGAGATTCTATTAGCTAGATCCTAAAAGAGTGCATTAACAATGTCTATCAAGCCTAGCCATGATTCTATCAACACCTTATCTTTTATTATCCTAATGGTACCCTAGACTCCTAGTTTTTAAAGGTTCACCAACATCTAGTGGAAACTTTAAAGGCTACCAAGATATATTTTCTTTATATAATATTAAGTTCCCACACATTGATGATTTATCCTCTTTATGTTCCACCATATTCTAGTTTCCATATATATCACTTATATTCTCTTATAATATTACATATGAAAATGTCATATCATATGAGACATTATAAAATAAACTTCAATATCATTTTTTCATTTATAAAATTTGAATTTTTTTTGTTAAAGTGTGAATCTCCTAAATAATTTCATGCCAAACATAATAAACTTAATTTTTTTCTTTTATGTTATTAAAATCTTGAAATGATTTGGTTGTTAAGACCTTGGGGCATCTCCATCAAGTCTTGTGTTAAAACCTTAATGGATGCGTGCACTAATGTATATATTGTGTATATACATCGATATATCATGTACAAATGCAATATATCCAAACATGTACATATGGTACTAATGAAACATGAAAAAAAATAAAATCACAACATGTATTTGTCTTGTAACATGTTGTGAAAAAATACAATCCATGATTTGATGACCCCACAAAAAATTGTATGATTATGTGGCACTCTAATCCATGTCATTAACTTGAGACATCATAATATCCATGTTAGAATTTTAATATAAAATTTACTTAATGTAGCACGTGACTATCCAAAACAAATCAAAATAATTTTATTGAAAATGTCCTAATCAATTAACTTTTTTTTACCAAAACCATACAAGTTGCATATTAGCTAAATTTCCATCAATTTTGTTGAAAACCTAATTGGTTAATTACAAAACCAATGATTCCTTCTTATGTGTGTTTTCTAGAATAGTCAAAAACCACATGGTCAATCATTGTGGTTGGATATGTGATCCACATTAGAATAATGCCTTCGTGCCTTTGCTCCACTAATGAAGTGATCAAGCTATGGAACACATGGGATTTGAAAGATGTGGATAGGTTGGAATATAAATTATAAGCATTCCCTTGGTAGATTTTTGTTACAATGAATCACGAACAAAGGTATCACATAATTGATTGAATTTGATAAGGTTATACATTACTTCCAACAATGAAAGTGATAATGCCAAACCTATAAACATTTCCATATCATTAAGTGATCCAAGTTTGTAGTAGCCTTTGGTTTTTTTTATGCATTAATAGCCATTTGACTAATAATATTTAATATTCCATAATTGCTTATTTTATTGGAACAAGCATACAAATCCACCTAATGTGCACATTTTTCAAAATTTTATCCTTAATTGTTTTTGTCACTCTTGCCTACCTTGGGAAATCATTCCTTGTATGTTTTAAGAAGCATTTAAGGTAAAAGGGTATTTTTAAATATGCTTTGAAATAATGATATATAGTTAGGTATACAAGGTATATATATAATGAATTATAAACACCTTATCTCCATTTAAGTAATTTTGTTTCCCAAAAAATTTCACCTTATACTTTTTGCATGTTCTTTGGAATAAAATGGAAATGATTTTCAAGTGGGTTGCCGACTTTTGAAATTCAAGGTGTTGTCTAGGGCATCAACAAATATGCATACAATTGCAATTACAATAGACCTTCCAACCTCAAAATTATAAATACTTATTTAAGGTTTACACCACCAAATTTGTGTGGTGTGTTATGCAATGCACCCCCACCATGTGTGGTACAATTTTTTCTTGAATTTGCATTTTCAAATCACTTTTGATGCCTTGAAAAAACAATGACCCTTTTAGCTCCAAATGAAACTAGTTTCCTAAAAATGTTTTTTTTGTTTAATGCACCTTTAATGATCATTGTTTTACTAATCAATTGAGTAATTTGTTTGCACCTACATCATCAAGAATAGACTCCAAAGACAACAATGTAGTTACCTTTTTCCAACCTTGAACCATAAAAACATGGATCAAACACTAGGCTAAGAATTGTTGTCTAAGGTTGTGATTTCATCACAACTAAACTAGAAGAATTCATAGTTAGTTTGTTGGCATTTAGCACCGCATGGTGCAAGTGCTTGGGCATTGATGATTTGGATGTGTCATTTTAGTGCTTTTCAAGGTTGTTTATCAAAATTAATTGTTTGAATTTGCATTTTAAACCTTCAATGTTTGTCATTGACTTTCCTTCCATCAACAAATGCAAAATAGTTCTATGAATTGGACAAGCTTTTGATTGTCATAATTCCCATCCCCTTTCATCACAAGATGAAATACATTTTCTCTTGGCATACATGCAATGATAAATTCATTTTTAACATGTTGGGAGTTTTTAAAAAAATAGAATTTGCCTGGTTGAACACTAAACTTTATAACTTTTTCCTTCTTCTTACTAGCATGTTTGGAGAGGTTATCAAACTTTAGAACAAACAACCTATCCTTGTGTTGAACCTTTGAGCACACCTTACATCTCACAACATGAATTAAACCATCATCTCCAACAACAAATTCAACCCACATGTATTTTGATGCCCATAAGTTTTAAAACTTACAATGTGTCATATTAGGCTTGTTTTTGTTTTAAATTCTCAATGGTGGATTTAACAATTGGATCTACAAGTCTTGGTGCACTATTGCTACACAACACAATACAATTTGGTTGAAAAATGAGGTTTCATTCAACCCAAGGACATGGCCATCATGGTTTTGCAAAAGCATTAAAGCTTGATCCAAAACATCTTGGGGGTTCTTGTAATGGAACTATACCACTAAAAAAATTTATTGAAACAAAAGTTTTCAAGTACTTTCAATGGAGGCATTATGAATGTGATCAATGATCAACTTCACATTTTATTTCACAGCAAATTCCAAAGTGGTAGGCTCAATGATCAATAATAATAACTAGAGGATGTGTGGCATGCATTCAACAATTCACACATGAGTTCAACAATGAATCACAATGGTGGCAAGACAATTAAACCTTAGTACAATTGCAAGTGCCACATAATAATGATGTTAAATACAAAACATGAAACAAAATAAAATAAAATAATCCACAAATGAGTTCAATGGTGAATCACAATGGTAGTGAGAAAATTAAAACTTGATACTACTACAATTGCGAAAGACTCCCAATGTCAAGCACAAAACATGAAACAAAATACAAGACAAAAACTGAAAAGAAAGCTACACAACCTTACATACACTACACAACTTGATAACAAGAGTAAGAAGAGGATTGAGATTTAGGAATCAAGATGTGGCATGTGCAATTGACATTAGAAATTTATGGTAATGTGACACACCATGGCAAGTGTCGAAAATCAAAATGTGTGATTGATGTAGGAAGGCAATAACACGAACAACATAAGAACACAATGCGAGCAATGATTGACACCAAAGGAATGAGATTGTAACATGAAACAAAATGTAAGCTCAAAAGCACAAATTGAAATGTGGAATGGAAAAGATAAAAACTAAAACATAGGGTAAATAATAACTACCTCAATAGTCTATCACCAAATGTTCAATCCTTGAGTTGTTTGCATTGTTGTAAAGTTCAAGTTCCATAAACAAGAAACTTCAATTAATGGCCTAGCCCCCACTCACCTTAAAGACCTTGTTTATCAAGAATTGACAACTCCACCTCCTAATCAAGTCTTGATTTTTGAATGTTCATTACTAGAACTTAATGTTTAGTGTTCACAAGTACACAAGCTATAGAACTTGCTTGTGAACTATTTGTAAAGGGTGATGATAAAAGCTAGTGATGTGAGAAAACATGAGATTGCAAAAAATGATAAAAATATTCATTAAAGTCATGAATTAAAAGCAACATGGCAAAAGGGAGAGGGTGATTAAAGGCAATATGTTGGTGGGGTATGAATGTTGTAAGCTACATGCTCTTTTGCAATGTAGGCAGTACCATCTTTCCCCATTTATTAATGTTATTTAAATTTAAACCTTCTAGTGATTTAGATCTAGGAAAATTTATGGGTTTTTTTAGTAAGAAAAGGTAGGGTGTTCGAAATCCTTTTTTTTTGTTCAAAAAAATCACTAGAAAAGAAAAAATTTACAAGGATCACCAAAGGGTATCATAGGAAAAACAAAGAAAAATGTGGAGGAAGTCTTTACACTTGACGACGTGAACCCTATTTCTAGTAAATCCATGGCTAGGACTTTACGTTACAATGTATGTACAATTTTTAAGCCTTGAACAACTAACCCCCTTGGGTAAATCACTATAAGCCCATGAGGTAAATTTCAATGTGGGAAGGGGTTTGGGCCTTGGAGGGGTTTTGTAATAATTGTTAGTTTTGGGTATTTGAAAAAAATTAAAATAAAAAACACCCAATTCCAAATATTTGAAAAAATTCAGAATCAAAGAACCATTGGGCTACAAATATTTGGCCTTATTATAATTTTTGAACAATATGAACGATAATAACAAATAATCCAAACTTAATTAGAACTATATTATCTTATTTATAGGAGGTAAGGTGTCCTTTCATAAGTTTTTAATTGTTTGTTCATAGGGTCTAAAATGCATGAAAATAAGGGCCTTATATGTTCTATCCAAATTTTTTCAAACAAAACCTTCTAACTTTGTGGGGTCATAACTTTTTCATTCTAGCTTGGAATCAACTTCTGTAAAGGCCTACTAATGCTTTGGCTCAAGGAGCAACTAGTCTCTTTGAATATCATGAGCAAAAAAAATGGCTAGTTACTAAACCCCTGGAATTTGAACCCTTAAGTGTTTGGTCACGGGCCAGTTTACCTTGACCATGGAAATTCCTTAGAAAGCTGTCAAATAATTGGCAACTTTTTTCATGAAACCCGACAATTCTTTGAGGTTTTTGAAATACTTCCAGATAGTCATGGGGCCTTAAGGGTTTTGAAATAGATATTTTTTTGAATAGTAGCTTAGTGCCCTGAAATCACAATGCTTGTGAGGCCACATGGACCAATCCGCATGTCTTTCCCAAGATGTGAAAGAAGAATGTTGTGATGATGGCCACCACAATTTTTTCTTTTAGTGTTTCCTTCCCATCATTCTAAGGGAGATGTTATGAAGGAAACACCATACCTATGGAGCTCGACTCCAAACCTTAGTGGGTGTTGTTTTGTGTTTTGGAGGAGGAAAGGGAAATGGGTTGAGAGGGAGTGGAGGAATTAGGGCTTGCAATAGTTAAGGGTGTTATGGTTATCACTAGCATCATAGTTTGCATCAACATCATTAGTTGGGTGTGCTTTATTTTCCTTTCCTTTGGATATCGCATCTTGCACTGGATGGATTGTTTTGCAATTGGTAGGTTCAAAGGTCTCTCTCTCTTTAGGTCGGGTGTTGGGATTGGTCTAATTTGTTAATTAACTTATACATTTTTTGTTTCTTATAGGCAAAAGATTCCATGATGTGATAGGTAGTGCATACTACATTGTTCCAAAGGTGTTGAAAAAAAAACTAGGTCCAAAGTTTGATGCATGGAATATTGGTTTTGTTTCTTATAGGCAAAAGATTCCACGATGTGATGGGTAGTGTGCATACTACATTGTTCCAAAGGTGTTGAAAAGAAAATCAAGTCCAAAGTTTGATGCATGGAATATTGGTGTCATCACGTACATCTTGTTGTGTGGAACGTGCCCATTTTAGGAAAAGATTGAAATTGGTTTTTTTAACGAAGTAGGGGAAAGGGTAAAAAAAACACAAATTATTCAAATTGTGTCACCCCCACACATGCTTGTGTTCAATTGAAGGATGTTTAAAATGATGCCCAAGAGAGGAGATCATTACCTTTTGTTTGAAGTTAAGAACTTTCAATTTGGTTTTGTTTTGATCAATTATTATGTCTCCACAACTTCTTTTCTTTGGTTCTTGGTGAATTATCAATCGGATAATATGTAAAAGGGGGGGAGATTAGTTGCTTTCAGAAAGAGACTAGGAGAAACAACCAACAATATGCTATTAATCATCATTCAAAGGACTTGATATGAAAAAGGTATTTTGTGGAATATTTTTATGTTTATCTATTTTGGATATCATTTTTGATTTGATTACTTAAAGAGTTTTTGGAAACTATTTTGGCAATTTGCAACATCTAGTATTAATCTAAGTGTGCTTGCATAACATTTTTTTTGTTTCATTAAAAAATTGCACAAGAAGTAGCCACCTTTTCTTTTACAAATTATGTTATCTCCGCCTTTTTGCATCATGCGTGTTAATTTACATTATGAGAAAAAAGGGTGTTTTGCAATTGGCCTTGCAAATCAATTTTTGAGTTGTAGAATACACTTGTGACTCATTGTATTTATACATCGTGAATGTTAATAGATAAATTGCATGAGTTGCAAAGTTACAACTCATTATATATATGGTGTAACTCATTGCAACTCAAGTGCAACTCAATAAAAACAACCCATTTTCAACTACTATGCAACTCCATTATAAATACACCCATGATGTCATGTTGATGTCATTAGTTGTCATTCATCTATTAAAATCTAACACATGGCATTATGAAAAAAATTGGACATAATTTTTTTTGAAATATTGATATCCATTGTCCATTATGATTGTTAATGATGGTTTGAGATTGTGACATGTGGCACAATAAAAAATTGCCACATGGAATATTAATTATATATTGGAAAAAATAAGAATTATAATATTTATTTTAATAACTAGGTAGGTTATATATAACCATATGTAGGTAGGTTGGTAGGTCCTAAAACCTACATACTTACATATTTACTTAGGACCTACCTACTTAAGTAAGTCCTACTTTGCTACCTAGCTATGTAGGTAGGTAGCAAAGTAGGACTTACTTACTTACCTAGGTGGTAAGTAGGTAGGAAAGCACAAGATTAAGTGCCCTAAAAAATAACCATGAATTTTTTTTTTAATTTTATGTTTTGCCTTTAGGTTAAATGTTTTTCAATTCATCCCAAAATGACACATGTATTTTAATGTGAAAACATAATAGAACAAACCTTCTTTATATAATTTGTAATATGGGATTCGAAGACAAAACATATGGGTTAAATCTTTTAATTGTTCATTAATTGTAATTGAATTACAACTATAAAATTTAAACACTCAAGGTAGGCTAGATCCAAGGGGAGGGTTCCATTGTTTTTTGTGTTTAAACAAAACTTGAACCCTTCTTATTGGCATGTTTGGTGCACTAAAATTTGTTAAAAATAGAATAGGATTGAAAAAATTATGGCCTGTTAAAGTAGAAGTGATCAATAGTTCAAAAAAAAACAAACCACCAAATGCTACAAAGGCTGATTCCCAAACACCCACAAAATTCCTTGCATGATTTTTTGTTGCTATTAAAGTTCCAAGATGATTTGTAAAACTTTAAGTGGTTCTCTTATAACACTTCATTTTTTTTTTAATGAATAAAAATAAGAAAGTTATGAGGTTTGAAAGTAGGAGGGGTCCAAAGAGAACAAAAAACTAAAAAATGTATTTTGTAAGTTGGAAAGCTTATTTTCTTTTCTTGTTATTTTTTCATTATTCGGTTTCCTTCGCACTTCAAAGATGATTTTAAAAATTTTAGGTAGCACTCCCATAACATTTTAAATCACTCAAAATGAAACACAAATGCAATCACAATAACATGTACCGTAGTAAGTGTAATGTTGTTTGATTTTTTCATGTTTTAAAGTTGTAATTTAATTTGATGTTGAAATTGTAAGATTTTTTTATATAGTTGTATTTTTAATATGTCATGGGAACATGTGAATTAATTTGAAATTAATCCAACATGAAAATAAAATTAACAAAATCACTCATTAAACACTATAATGATTGCTTTTAAGTAGTAAAAGAATTTGTAAAAGGATTTGAAATGTTTTGAAAATGAAAATTTTTTCCAAAATTTTAACATTAACCTTAGTAAAATAATATGAAGATTTTTTTTAATTATATATTTTTTCGAAGATAGTTTTAAAAATATTCAAAAAATATTTCTGAAAAAATAATCACAAAAGTAGTAAAAAAGTAGGTAGGTGTGGTTCGTGTTATCCTGTTTGTATCCACACATATGATGAAGATATAAATAATAGATGAATATGTATCTTTATTAAATTATAAGTAGTTGCATTATAATAATAACATAGTTGAACAATAGTACTTTAATAGTGGCGCATTAATGCCCATACAAGTCTTATCAATGGGAATCATTATTGAAAACTAGTTGCAAATATATCCCATAATGGGTGTTGGAAATGTGAACACGTGGCATGATCGCATATATGTACATTGTACACTAGTTGTAGCATAATTGTTGCTTTAATGACACATTTATAATAGTTCTAAAATAGTTGCCACATGCAACTATAATGTAATTTCTGAAAAAATCAAACATGATAAAATACATATGTATGTACAATGTACATAAATTACCATATGAAAGACCCATTTTCAATTCACTTGTAACTATAATACAACTAATTGATTTTCTGATGTGACAATTTATTTATTAATAAACCATATTTCCAAGGGGATAGTTGCACAATACTTGTAATACCCAAGGGATAGTTGCATAACAATTGTATATGAGTTGTTTTTTGAGTTTTAGTTACAAGATAGTGTGGTTTCAATGAATGCGATTTCTCATAATGTTATTTGTGTACTTAGATGTGGTATCTTTGGTTGTGTTATACTTGCAAACATCCATGACATCTCTATTGTGATCAACATATTTTTATGGAATGTAAAAGCTTCACAATTTCTTTCCCAAAGTTATAGAAATTTTCGCTATTCAAAATAATTTTGTTTAGAAAGGTGGGGGTTTTTTTCATTTACATTTATGCAATACTGTCATTGGTTTTATGGATAATATTCTTATTTATCTTTTACTTTCCCTGAAATATCTTCAACGACTTGTTGCAAATCTATTTTTCTTGAGAAATGCAACTCATGGCTAAATTAATGCTGCAAAATGAATTCAATATTATGGCAATCTAAAACTTTGTTAGGTTTATTATCAAACGAAATTTTGAAAGAGGATTTTGCAATGTTGTAGGTGGAAAAGATGTTGATTTCATACATGTTCAACTTAATTAGCATCTAACTTTTCATGCACCATGTGAAAACATGTTGAGTATATTGTTTTCATGACTAACTGTTGCTAATCTGTTTGCATTTGTAAAGGGGCGACTTTGGAATGGGTTTATGAAGCTTTTACAAAACAATGATTGATACACACGAATATGTGGATTCTTCATCAAAACAACTTTCAAAAAATAAATTTATAATGTATTACATTCAATCCTTTAGCATGTACCTAAAGATACTAGAATCAACTACTTATAGAAGTTTCAAACTCATCACAAATCAACTACTTACAGAAGTTTCAAACTCATCACAAGTTTTGATGATGAAGATCACCAAAGCTAAAAAATTCACGCTTGGCGAACAATAACCTACTTTTGGACATTCAAAATTATGGTGTTAGGTGTCCTATGATGCCCTTTGATTTGCCCCAACATTGAAGCCTTTGGAATAATACATTCTCCCACTATAACTTAATTTCCTGTTGTCCTTGCTTTGTGACTTGTTCTATCTGATAGAAATGTAAAAGGTGTGCTTCCAATTTAATTATGTTTGGAGGATTCGGTAAATCCCCACTCTATGTTTGGCCTGGTCTCAACTTATCAAACCCATCCATGCATTGTGTAGACAACGCCATCATGTTCGAACTTTACTCCATCTCTAAATCTTTCTTTCTTTCCCTTTGCCATAAGAATCCACCTCAAACCCTTACCTTTCACTATTGTTGAGTGGAAGGTTGTAACTTGGTTGGGACATTTCCAACAAGTTGCACTTTTCTCCTTTGTTTTCTAGTTATTATTTGTTGTTGAGATGTCATTCCTAAGCCAAATCCTCAGTACCCCAAAGGATGGGCCTTAAACCTTGCCTTGAAATTGTTGTATAATCATCCACTAGAACCTTAGATGTTACAATAGACCATGCATTGTTAAACCTAATTCTATCTTCTTTTTCAACATTCCTTTAAATTGTATTATCTTTGAGCTAAGTGTATGTTCAAGCCGTCTTGATATATTTTCCTCTTTTTCTTTTTTTTTTGCTCCCTGATTTTAGCAACAACTTCTTTATCCAATGCCTTTTATTTCAACACTACTAGGTATTGGTCTAATGTCACCACATGTGAATTGGAATAGTCCATTAATGATTCTTTTCCATGTATTTGATTTGTTGGTAATCTTGGTAGAGATAATAAGTAACCCAATTTTGTAACTCCTTGGGTTTGAGTTATAATAATTAGGTCATTTAATTTAAGGTTGGAATTTTCTAAGTTCGCCACTAACTCATCTTGCTAATTGTTTGTTGGGGTGGGAGGATTGAGGGGCATTTCCACATAGAAATGAGAAGAGGGCTCAAAGGGGCTTGTTGATGTGGTAGGAACAAGTGCAAAAACTACTTGAAAACTACTTGCAATGTTTAACAAATCAATGGTAGCTTTAGTTTCATCTCCACTATTGCTAGAGTCTTTTGTTGCATTTGATTGGTATGCATTTTATGCTCCTTCCTTTTTTGTTGCAGTGAACACCTACTATGATAAAACTTTCCAACCATAGCTATGGGATTCAATGGCCAAATTTTACAAATCTTGAACCTTGATTTTATTGATTTTTTTTTTTCAAGGATTACAACAAGGCCTTGTCCACCCATTTAGCCATTGTGACTTTGTTAGGTTCAAGATAATTGTTTCTTGCCATTGTTGAATCTTTTTATTTTTTGAAAGCATTCTTGAAGGGCTTGAAGCAGGTGACGTCCAATGGCTATAACACATGTGACATGTATATGTGAAGTTAAAGTCACCATGTCCAATCCAAGTTATATTATTTGTTCAAGTGCTTGAATAATGACGTGTGACCCATCAAGGATCAAAATATGTATGTTTTTTGAAAAACCTACCTAGAATAGATATGTATAAAAAGGTAAGCCACTGCTTGAAGAGGTAAATTGCCATCCAAACCTTTTTATGCATTACCATGCATGTTCTTGGTCTACATAACTTTATGTAATCTTCTCACATCCTTAAACCCTTGAAAATGTAGAAGGTGAGAAGGGGTGCACCTACTGCATTGACAACATAATTTACAATTAGCCACTCCCATGAATTAGGTATGGTGATGTAAACATCTTGTGAGCCTTGCTTAGCCATAACTCTAACACTAGATTGTCGCCCTACTTGAACACTTGTCTCATTTGAATTTTAGATGTGATGTGATCGATATTTCTGTTATGTGTATAAGTTTTCTAAGTTATAATAAAAGGTATCATATGTTTGACTAGTTAACCTTCTGGCCCTAGAAACTTTTATCCTTTCAACAAGAAATATGTTAATTTTTGGATCCCTTTTCATAAACTAGAACCACTAGCTATTTCGTGGAACACCATTTTGAAATGGGGTTGGTCTAGTTTGGGTGAATTTTGCAACCTTCATTTTTAATTGTTGAATATCGATAAATAATCTAGCTTTTTGCATGTTTAAAACCTTAGTAACCATTATTTCATCTTCATGTTCTATTAACATGCCTTGGCGGCCCACTTTCTTGCATCTAGTTCTACCATTCAGGCGATTTGAAAGTGAGGTTGCTAGTATGTTCCAATATTTTGTAGCCTTCCTTAGAGATGTGTCTCCCTTATCCATAACATCTTCTAATTGCCAATCTATCCATTTGGCCTGCTTTGAAGTATCAATTTATTTATACTTACCTTTACTTCGGCCTTGTATTATTGTTGTGTTATGTCAATGGCTAGTATTGCTTGTTGACCTTACTATGTTGTTGGGGTGGCAAATTAGAGATGTTGCTTCTCTTAGTCTTCACAATTGGTACCTAAAACTCCATTGTGTCACTCCCTTGGCTCATTGAGATGTGATGGAATGTAGTTTGTTAGTGGTGCACCCCTAGTACGTTGTTGTAGAAACTCTTGTCACATTGGCAAGCTCATTTTAACCCTTCTCCTCTTGGTCCCAATCTCCAAACACTTGGTGGCGTCCATTTAGGTTCTATAGGAGGTACAAACCTATATTTCCTATATGAAGACCAAGATTTCAGAAAATATGTTAAATATGGATAATGTTCAATGACATAACTTTCCACCTCCTCACAAGAAATAACTAGTTCATAAAATGCAACAAAGGTTTCCATGTTTAATGTCTCATCGATTGTGGGTGTGCAGGTTGCGGGAATATATCTCAAGGTGTGTCATGTTGGAAGAGTAGGAAATCTACGACCAATGGCACTATTAGAATCAAATGAGCCTTTTAGGAGCGATGATTGCTAAACCCAATGATAATAAATGTAGTTTGAATACTTGTTTGTGTATTTTTACACTAGCTTTGGTATGCCATTCAATTCTACCTTTTTTTGCACTACTTCCTCCTCTTCAACATGTTTTAGTTTGATTGCAAATGCTAGAATCATTGTTTCTACCTCCTTTTTAGCTTCAAATGTTGGAAGAACTATTTGTACTTCCTCTGTTCTCTTTACTTTTACCTCCTTGATTTTAAATGCAACCAATTCACCATTTAATCCCTTATTGATTGATTACA
>Ga0209208_10009017_pt1 | contig 13177 bp, 9 predicted proteins | sample S1TSphfallax_3_FD_187694 | JGI IMG/M metagenome (GOLD analysis project Ga0209208, IMG submission 187694) | Host-associated microbial communities from peat moss isolated from Minnesota, USA - S1T2_Fd - Sphagnum fallax MG (SPAdes) (version 2) | ecosystem: Host-associated > Plants > Peat moss >...
TACCGGAATTTACCTGTAAATGTCCCTTCTCTGGTTATCCTGACTTTGCCACAATTCATATTAGTTATGTGCCTGATAAGAGGGTAGTAGAATTGAAGGCACTCAAGCTTTATATTAATAGTTATCGTGATCGCTACATTTCCCACGAGGAATCAGCTAATCAAATTTTAGATGATTTTGTCGCCGCCTGTGACCCTTTAGAGGTGACAGTGAAAGCAGATTTTTCGCCCCGAGGGAATGTGCATACTGCGGTGGAAGTGCGGCATGAAAAACAACTGTCAGCAACCCAGCCCTGAAAGGGCTGAAGCTCTGTAAGAGAAATCAAGCAAGCTGTGCTGACCAGACCACCTAGTAATACGACACCCTGGGATGCGTAGCCAGTCCCCTGCTCTGTCGCTGGTGGTTAAACAGTCTTAAGGTCAATCAATTTTGGATTTTGGATTTTAGATTTTAGATTGACCCCATACCTAAAGTTGGGGCAAGAGGTAAGAAATTTTGGATTTTAGATTATGGAAAAGTCCCACAAATAAATTTGGGGGCAGATAGAATTTTGGAAATCTAAAATTGGCTCGTTTCAGGATCAATCAGGTAAATCGCGAAAACCATTACCTTTCAAGAAACACATTCATTGACAGTAGATTAAGGAACAAGCTCAAAGCCCAGAGAGTGAGCCTTTTTCGGAGATGTCTAATGGCAGTATGAACTAACTGCCTAAATTCTTTGAAGCTTTGTCAGTTTAACTCAGGTTGACTCAGTTGGAAAAATTACTGAGGTAATTTCTAGTGCCTATTTTTTAATTCATTCTGAATATTTGCAGACCATCGGTTTTGTCCAAAGTCCAATATCAAAAAATCACGTAAAAATGCCCGAAACCCATACCCCATATTTCGTATTTCCTGTCAATGCGTAAGTCCTAGACTAGATATTAGTTTGTAAATATTTCTGTTCGGTTACTTATGAGCATAATCTGAAGGCTATGACACCCACGGCGACGCTACAATAGTACCCTAATGCTAGAAATGTACAGAAAGTTAGATTATGAGCACCGCAATAGCTGTAAAAACCGAGTATGAAGCGATTATTGGTTTAGAAACCCACTGCCAGCTGAGTACTAATACTAAGATTTTCTCTAACAGCTCCACAGCCTTTGGGGCTGCTCCCAATACTAATATTGACCCAGTTTGTATGGGTTTGCCTGGAGTCTTACCTGTACTCAATGAAAAGGTGCTAGAGTTTGCCGTGAAGGCAGGGTTAGCTCTCAATTGTCAAATTGCTAAATACAGCAAGTTTGATCGGAAACAGTACTTTTATCCTGATCTACCCAAAAACTACCAAATTTCCCAATACGACCTACCCATCGCTGAACATGGTTGGTTAGAAATTGAATTAGTAGACGATGGGGGGAACCCAACCCGCAAACGCATTGGGATCACTCGACTGCACATGGAGGAAGATGCTGGAAAACTAGTGCATGCGGGGAGCGATCGCCTTTCCGGTTCCACTTACTCCCTAGTAGACTACAACCGCGCCGGTGTCCCCTTGGTCGAAATTGTCTCAGAACCTGATTTGCGTTCAGGAATAGAAGCGGCTGAATACGCCCAAGAGTTACGCCGGATGATGCGCTATCTCGGTGTCAGTGATGGGAATATGCAAGAAGGCTCCCTTCGTTGTGATGTCAATATTTCCGTGCGTCCAGTGGGACAACAGAAATTTGGCACCAAGGTCGAAATTAAAAATATGAATTCCTTTAATGCCATTCAGCGAGCGATTGATTATGAAATTGAGCGCCAAATCGCCGCGATAGAAGCCGGGGAGCGGATTGTCCAAGAAACTCGCCTGTGGGAAGAAGGAACTCAACGGACAATTAGTATGCGGATTAAGGAAGGTTCTAGCGACTACCGTTACTTCCCTGAACCAGATTTAGCCCCCATTGAAGTCACCGATGCCCAATTAGAAAAATGGCAAAGTGAATTACCAGAATTACCAGCCCAAAAACGCCATCGTTATGAAACCGAGTTATTGTTGTCAGCTTACGATACACGGGTGCTGACGGAGGATCAACCCGTTGCTGCCTATTTTGAAGCAGCGATCGCAGCTGGTGCCAGTCCCAAATATGCCGCTAACTGGATTACTCAAGATATTAGTGCCTACCTCAATAAGCAAAAACTTACGATCTCAGACATCGCCCTAACTCCTGCTAATCTGGCTGATGTGATCACCCGAATTGAACAGGGTAAAATTAGCAATGCCCAAGCCAAGGAAAAACTACCGGATTTGCTCAGTGGTGTAACCCCAGAAAAAGCTTTTGCCGGTCAGGAGTTAATCACTGATGTGAGTGTGTTGGAACCGATTGTCGATGAGGTGATTGCCGCCAACACCAAGGAAGTAGAAAAATATCGCCTTGGCAATACCAACCTCAAGGGGTTCTTCGTAGGACAGGTATTGAAAAAAACAAGTAAACGTGCTGATCCGAAGTTGACTAATGAATTGGTAGAGAAGAAATTAAATGGGTAATTGGCGGTTGGGGACCTCACTTCTTGCACCTAACCGTACCAACTCAGACAACCTAAAAAATTAGACGAAAAAGCTACCTTATCTTTATTGGCTTTTATCGTCAAATTCAGGTTTTCAGTTTAATTTAGATTGACGAAACTAATCGAAAATCTAAAAGTGTCTAAAGTCCTGCTCTTACGCTGCTGTTTGGCAGATCAGAAGCCTAGTAAGTAATCGTGCAGAATTATTTACACAGGACTTTTCAGTCTGGATAAGAGTTTGATGCCTAAATTTTGTGCAATTAATTTTGCATAGGTACTTACAGGCGTAAACAGATAGACCTATTTTGGGGGACCAAGCAACAAGGTCAAAAGCGGTTTTATCTAGTACCCCTTAGCGTAAATTCGGTTAGGGTATAAATGACTCCAGGATTTTTTCCCGAAATGCAAGCATTTTGAGTCTCTAAATGCCATATTCTTGCACCTGTTTGGACTAAAAACGATTGAAACCCTGATTCCGAATAGGTTCTAGCTTTATTCAGCAAGCCCTAATTAAAATTTTGATAAATCAACTTTTAAATTTGTAGTAATTACGGCAACTTACTGGGAGAAATATGAGAATATACTTCATTTCAGATGTCAGATTATAAAATTCTGTTCTTTGCTGAAAATTCATAATATTAACTGATTGGAAACATTGAAATATCCAAATCCAAAATCCAAAATCTAAAATTGATTGACTTTCTACTCAAATGGCGGTAAGTTATTTGGGTCAATACCCTGAGATTGTAAGTAAGCAATTAACCTTTCTTTTTGCTGACGTTCCTGTTCAATTTGTTCCACCGCCCAAGGTAACAGATTTTCCTCCCTATCCCACCACCTTAACCAATAACCTGTGTGGGATGCTTTAGTTCCTTTCCATGTTCCTAAATATAAACCCATCTCCTCCACCCAATGACGCCCATTTTCATCAGGTAACTTTAATTCATATTTTCCATTTTTCCCTTCGTGATATTCTAATAATCCCCCTTCCGGCTCAAAAATTATGTAAATTGGTACTTGCAATATTTGTTCATAAAAAAACCATCTCCCAAATGGATAAGTCTGCTTAGATGAATATTCTCCTCCATCCCGATCCGAGAGAAATTCCATTACCATCAGCGGTGTATCACCTTCTAAAATTGGTGTATAACTTCTGCGATTACTAATCACTTCCTTCACAAAGGGGACATAAACCCAATCTGGTGCTTTAATCACCAGTTGGTCATCCACTGTGGCACATAATCCAAAGTTCGAGGCAATCAACATTTGTGGTTGGATGAAACCACTGATTTCTAGGCTTTCGCGCAAAGCCGCAGCCAATAGTGGCTGTCCGGTATTCTCCACTGGTTCATCCTCTAATTTAAAGTCTTTGGGTAGGGGTTCCCATTTGATTCTCAGTTCGGTTGTGGCTCTGGGTTCCCTCAGTTGTGTTGCCATACATCACTTAATTGCCTATCAGCGGTTTTGCTAACAATGTTGAGAAACCAATTTACTACTTATATTTTAGTACTATTTGGCTACAAAGGGAGCAACTCAGATTATCAGAGATACTGAATCTAGAATTGTAGTTATTATGCATACAGATAATACTTATTACTTACTTCTATTAAGTGGAAATCCTTCCTGAGTATAAATATCATTTAGATGGAGATCTTGATAAAAAACTAACATCTAACCCTTGATTTCCAATTACTCTCTTCCCGCCATAAGAACGTAACTCTTAAGAGGGAATAGGGGGGAGAGAAGAAAGGCGGTAGAGTAGATCAATATTCTCCCTTTTGCCCTGCTTCCTCTCTACTTACTCCCCCTAATCTAAAATCGGCAATCTAAAATCTAAAATTGGTACCTCTAAAATCTAAAATTCGGTCGGGGTGCGTAAATCTGGGAAAAAGCGTTTGCGAGTACTGAGAAGTAAACGAACTTGCCAATTTTGGCTGCCAGGATTTGAGATTAGGGCTAGATCTCAAGAAAAGCAACCTCTGGAGCAAACTAGCTGATGTCCCATCCTTCCCAATTTTTGGTAGAGCCGAGTGACCGAATAATTGCTGTATACAACGCGGGCAGTTAGGTTGTAATTACTAGAGAGCCGGTCAAGTAGAGAGTATTGACAAATTCACTAGACTAGGGGGTAGGGAAAAGTGCGGGTCTTAGGTGTAATTTACAATATACACTTAAGAGATACGTCAATAAATATTGACACATTTATTGACGTATTTTACACTAATTTGTCTATTGCATAAATTATATCTTTTGTCAACTACTTTTACTCGACCGATGCTCTAGGGGTAGATGTTGCTGTCTACCCTCCATAGGGAATGGGGGAGAATAGATCCAGATCTCCCCTGATGCCTAATGATTCTGGGTCCGCTTTTGCCAACGTCGTAACAATACACCTAACCCAAGCGCTGTCAATGAACCGAACACATTTAAGGGTTCGGGAACTGCCGTCTGTGTTTGTACATTAGCGGTGAAAGAAGAACTGTCCCCAGTGCCTACGATCTGTCCATTGTCGTTGATGCCATACGCTCCTGTCGAAGATGCACCAGGGAAGTTGATGTTAGTGTAAGTACTGCCATTGTAGAGAAATCCAACATCTTGGTTACTACTATTAATATAGTACCCGACGACATCTCCAGAATTGTTGATGCCCTGGGGATAAGTACCATTTGTACCATTGGGGTCATTTATATCAGTGTACGTACTGCCATTGTAGAGAAATCCAACATTTTGGTCACTACTATTCTCATAGAACCCGACAATATCTCCAGAATTGTTGATGCCCTGGGCAAAAGTACCGTATGTACCATTGGGGTCATTTATGTCAGTGTAAGTACCGTCATTGTAGAGAAATCCAACTTGTTGTTCACTACTATTCTCATAGAACCCGACAATATCTCCAGAATTGTTGATGCCCTGGGCAACAGTATTGTATGTACCATGGGGGTCATTTATGTCAGTGTAAGTACCGTCATTGTAGAGAAATCCAACTTGTTGTTCACTACTATTCTCATAGAACCCGACAATATCTCCAGAATTGTTGATGCCCTGGGCAAAAGTACCGTATGTACCATGGGGGTCATTTATGTCAGTGTAAGTACCGTCATTGTAGAGAAATCCAACTTGTTGTTCACTACTATTCTCATAGAACCCGACAATATCTCCAGAATTGTTGATGCCATAAACAAAAGTACCGTATGTACCATTGGGGTCATTTATGTCAGTGTAACCAGTTATTGTCTGTGCGTGAGCAGGAGTGTTGCTGCTCAATGCTAAGGTACTCAGACCACATACTGTCACTAGAGCTGCTTGAGCCAGGTTTTTGAGTTTGATATTGATGTTAAACATGGTTTTTCCAGAGCCTGTGGTTGTTGTTTAATTGCACTGTGTAAATTATTTGCACCCCAATTTCCCAAACTTTAAGTTTGATTTATTGGCTATTGACCGAATTTTAGATTTTAGATTTGCCGATTTTAGATTGAGAAGAGAACAGACCAGTATTCTCTCTTGTGCCCTACTTTCTCTCTAATCTAAAATCCAAAATTGATGTACAGAATATATACTTTCACAAATAAAAAGCACAATACTTATTTCGAGAAAATTTTGAGAAATTTAGGCTAGATAATGAATATTTTGGTGAATTTGCCTGCTAATTAGCCAAGATGCTTGATCGGGATCCCACTAGAAAATGAAATAAATCGCTAAGGGAAGTACGTCCTATGTAGATTCCTGGCTTAGTTTTAATTTTGACTCACTGACACACCCTAAATTTTTAATTCTTAACGGACATCAGGGTTACAGCTAATTTATCGGCAACTCCCCTAATCCAATTTTCATCCTGTTTAGTATAACTGCGGGGAGCATTGGCACCTAAAATTAACACCCCTTGGTTGCCAATGGGTTGACAAATTACCCCTTGTGTATTTTCAGGCAAGTAATCAAATTCAACTTTGCCGGGGTAGATGTTCAGGGCAACTAAATAAACAGGCTTTTGTGTTTCCAGTACCCTTGTTAAAATTGTCCCCGGCACAACCGTTGATTTCGGTCCCAGAATCCCGCGCCGCAACAAAACTTTACCTTGATAAAAAACTACGAGCGATCGCGTGACTGTGTTAGTCAATAGTACATGGGATGCCCATGCCAGTTCGGTTTTCACAGGCTCGGGTAAATCTGGGGCGAGGATAAAACCTTCTTCCCCAATTAGTTCTACAGTGTCAGGCACTTTCGGCTGTACCTGCTGCCAAATTAACCCAGTTAAGATTAACACTGCACTGAGGATTACACCCAGAACATCTGCCCTAGCTTGGGACTCCGTGAGTTCCGATGTTAATACTCGATTCAGCAGTAGGAGTAAAGCACCTAGTCCACCAACTACTAAGGGTAAATTTCGTAACATTTGGGATTGGGGACTCTTAATTGGGGACTACAGGGAGAACAGATCAATCTCTCCCCTAATCCAAAATCTAAAATCTAAAATCTAAAATTCCTTACTCTTCACCTGGTTCAATAATTCTCTGAAACAGATAACCGGTCCCCCTAGCTGTGAGAATCAATTCTGGATTACTGGGATCGTCTTCCAACTTAGCCCGGAGTCGAGAGATGTGCACATCTACAACACGGGTATCCACATGCCGTTCGGGAGTGTACCCCCACACTTCTTGCAGAATTTCCGAACGGGAAAAGGCTTCCCCAGAACGACTCACTAATAACTCTAGGAGGCTAAATTCCATCCCTGTGAGTCGAATTCGTTCATCACCTTTGTAGACTTGGCGTTTGTTCGTATCAATTTTGATATTGGCAACATGAATCACTCCTGAACTGGGAATACCCGTTGCACCAGTTTTATCTACTCGTCGGAGTACGGAGCGAATGCGAGCTTCTAGCTCTTTGGGGGAGAATGGCTTAACTACATAATCGTCAGCACCTAATTCTAATCCAGTGATGCGATCGGCTACGTCCCCTAAGGCTGTTAGCATGATAATGGGGACATCAGATTCCTTACGTAATTCTTGACAAACACCATAGCCATCTAACCTTGGCATCATTACATCCAAAACTACTAGGTCAGGTTCGGCTTTGCGAAAAGTTTCTAGGGCTTCTTCCCCATCGCCAGCCGTTACTACATCGTAGCCAATCATGGAAAGGCGCGTTTCCAAAATCCGGCGAATGCTGGCTTCGTCGTCTACCACCAGGATTTTTTCTTTATGACTTTCCAAGTTTCTCTAGACTCCCTAACTAAACTTATGATGATTAATTTTTCGTACCATATTATTAAGATATCATTCCCGTAATTGATTGGGAAAAAGCTCTAACTCCTAGTACTAATAATGCATCTCAGTTGGTGGACACCGATTAAAGAAAAATTAAGATTTTTTACCAAATTTAAGAATGGCCAAGCCTAAAACCTTCTATGTTTGTAGCGAGTGTGGATCTGAATCTTCTCAATGGTTTGGTAAATGTCCAGCGTGTGGCATTTATGATACTCTAGAAGAGCAGATAACCAGCCAGTCCCCTGCTGATATGCTAAGTCGTGGGGGAGTAGGTGGTTGGCACAGTACATCGAGTAACGGCAAATCCACTGGCAAACCAGCGAAACCAAGGGCTTCTCTCACCTTTGACCAAATAACAGACCGCCAAATAGCCCGTTGGGAGTCTGGTTATGGAGAACTAGACCGAGTATTGGGTGGTGGCGTTGTGCCTGGATCAATGGTGCTAATTGGTGGTGATCCGGGCATTGGTAAATCTACTCTACTACTCCAAGTATCCAATCAACTAGCCCAGAGATATCGAATTCTCTATGTAACGGGCGAAGAATCAGGACAACAGGTAAAACTGCGAGCTTCCCGGCTAGGGGTAGTCAAAACCCTCAGCCTAGTCGGTGAGGGAGAGGAAACGGTAACGGTAAAAACCCCAGAACCTGACAACAGTGTGGGGGCAGACCTGTATGTACTACCGGAAACAGATTTAGAAGAAATTCTCCGGGAGATAGACTCCCTCAAACCAAATGTGGCGGTGATTGATAGTATTCAAACGGTATTTGTTCCAGCGTTGACATCGGCACCGGGATCTGTTGCCCAGGTGCGGGAATGTACTGCCGCTCTGATGAAAGTTGCGAAGCACGAAGATATTACCATGTTAATTGTGGGGCATGTGACTAAAGAGGGAGCTATCGCCGGTCCAAAGGTGTTGGAGCATTTAGTAGACACAGTACTGTACTTTGAAGGCGATCGCTTTGCCTCCCACAGACTATTAAGGACAGTCAAAAACCGCTTTGGTGCAACCCACGAAATCGGGATTTTTGAAATGGTATCCGACGGACTGCGGGAAGTACCTAACCCCTCAGAGCTATTTTTAGGCAATCGGGATGAGCCAGCCCCCGGAACAGCGATAGTTGTGGCCTGCGAGGGGACACGTCCCATCGTCGTGGAACTGCAAGCCTTAGTCAGTCCCACCAGCTACCCCTCTCCCCGTCGTGCAGCCACAGGGATAGACTATAACCGCCTAGTACAAATCCTCGCCGTCTTGGAAAAAAGGGTAGGGATTCCTATGTCGAAGTTAGATTCCTATGTGGCCTCCGCCGGTGGGTTGAACGTCGAAGAACCAGCGGTGGATTTAGGGATAGCGATCGCCATAGTCGCCAGCTTCCGGGATCGCATAGTCGATCCCAGTACTGTCTTAATTGGGGAAGTAGGCTTAGGGGGACAAGTGCGATCAGTCTCCCAAATGGAACTGCGGTTGAAAGAAGCCGCGAAATTGGGGTTTAAACGGGCGATTGTCCCCAAAGGGCAAAAATTCCCTGACCTCCAGATTGAGATTCTACCAGTATCTAAAGTCATAGATGCAATTATCGCTGCTATCCCCCATCAGACACTGACAGAGGCGGATTTAGAACCAGAGGAGTAGTTGATACACACTAATCAGTTCTGATCGGCGGTGGGTTGTACGCTTGATCTTCTCGCCGAACTTTTCGTTACCAGGGTCTAGTTCGTAGCTGATTGTACAGTGCGTAAGTCCTACATGAACGGAGAAGGCAGGAGAACAGATCAATCTCTCCCCTGGTAGAGTAAGTGAGATCAACATTGAATATAGTTTTCATCCCCCATGTTTGATTCCACCTGCAAATTCCTAGCTGAAATCTGTTCACAAGACTTTGCCACCTGGTTACTAGGAGAACCAATTAACCTCACTGAACTCAGTCCCACCGAACTATCTCTAGAACCCATTCGTGCTGATGCGCTGATCCTACTGCAGTCAGAGGAATTAGTACTCCAGATCAAATTTCAGACCGACCCGAAACGGACGGTTCCGTTTCGGATGCTCGATTACCGAGTGCGAACATATCGACGGTTTCCGCACAAGCGGATGCACCAAGTCGTCATTTATACTAAGCACGGCTAAAAAATGGACTTTTATTTATTGACAATACTAAGTAATAAATAGGATGTAAACAAAAGGTAAGTCTGATGTTGAGGATAGATTTTACACAAGAAGATATTGATAAGCTGCATTATGAAAGATATCATTATCCTCATCCATTAATACAGAAAAAGATGGAAGTTCTATATCTAAAAAGCCAGGGTATGAAACACAAAGAAATTTGTAATTTGTGTAAAATATCGAAAACAACATTAACAATTTATATCAGACAATATCAACTTGGAGGAGTCGAAGAACTAAAGAAAATAGACTGTAAAGGACAACCAAGCGAGTTGAATAAATATAGTGATATTTTGAAAGAGTATTTGGCAAAATATCCACCGTCAACTGTTGCAGAAGCAAGGGATATAATTGAGAAGTTAACTGGTATTAAACGCAGTCCAACGCAGATAAGAGAATTTATGAAAAGAATTGGTTTGCATTGTCTAAAAGTGGGATATGTGCCGGGAAAGTCCGTGGAACCAGAAAAAATGGAGGAGATAGAAACATATAGAAAAGAAACGCTAGAACCATTGCTGGAAGAGGCTATCAGAGGAGAGAGGGCTGTTTTCTTTGTAGATGCGGCTCACTTTGTTCATAGAGCATACTTGGGATTTTTATGGTGTTTTGTAAGAACATTTATCTGTTCACCTTCTGGTCGAAAAAGATTTAATATTTTAGGAGCAGTCAACGCAGTGACTAAAGAAATAATTACGATTACAAATGAAACTTATATTAATTCAGAGACTATTTGTCAACTGCTGCTTAAGTTAGCTAGTTTGAGCCTAAAAGTACCAATTACTATTGTGTTGGACAATGCCAGATATCAAAAGTGTAAATTAGTGCAAGATTATGCTAAAGAGTTGAACATACAATTATGTTATTTACCTTCTTATTCGCCGCAGCTAAACTTAATTGAGAGACTTTGGAAGTTTATCAGAAACGAATGTTTGTATTCCAAATATTATCCTAACTTTACTGATTTTAAGGCGGCTATTTCTAATTGTATTGCCACTGCTAATACTGACAACCAGGAAAAGCTACATAGTTTGTTAACTCTCAAGTTTCAGAGATTTAAAAAAGTCCATCTTTTAACCGTTTAGAGTATACCTTAACTCATACTGCCATTATGCAACGAAAAAAAAGTCTAGCCTAAGCTAGACTCTGTATAAAGGTTAAAGTGAAACGAAATGATTATTTAGCTACTTTTAGCTTCATTCTTCTCATTGCTACACCCAAACCTAAAGCGGCAACGCTACCCAGAGTGGTCATAGGTTCTGGAACAGAACCATTTGAAGCAGGAGTATATACATACTGGAGAGTTACGGTACCAGTAATGGTTGATTTATTTCCGAATGATAGAGAACTTGGACCCTGTCCTGAGTTGGAAGCGTTGTTAACTTCTGACAATGTTATTGTTGTGGGACTATAGAACTGAGACAAGTTGGTGGTGTCTACTAAATTATTGTTAGACGCGTTAACTTGTGCAGCAGGAGATTGTGTAAATTGACTAAATTGAGCAGCACCTACACTACCACTAAGCGGTGCGCCACTATTAACGGCTAATTGTGAATCTGGAACCAGATTACCACTAGTATCATCAAGACTGAAAGTGATTGAGGTAGTTGCATTAGTGAAGCTTTGGGAAGTTGTTTCATCTGGAGATATGTTCGTTACCAGCACCGCAGTAGTACCAGAAAGTGTTTCAGTTAGCTCTACGGCAGTAAGTGTTCCAAGTGATGAATCAAATCCGGTGAAAGTTAGAGTGGAAGGATAGGAAGATCCGAAATTCTGAGTTTGAAGTGTTGTAGTTGCAGCATCAGCCTTAGGAGCTACAACCAAGGAAACAAGGGCTGCTGCTGCTGCAAGACCAGCAACTTTTAGGATAGATTTGTTGTTTAACATCATTGGGCTGTTGTTTTACGAAGTTCTATACTTCTGAAAGTAACTCTGTCTACAATAACTTAAGGTTTTTCCTTTTGTCACTATTGCTAACAGATTGTGTAATTCCACTTAAGAGTATGCCAACTTCACCGAGATTGTGAAAGAGTAATTTTACTCTTTTTGAACTGTATAAATTGTTTCTATTAACTTCATTTAACCAACTAGCAGAGATTGATTGCCTATCTATACACCATGGAGGGACGAAGTAAATTTTGGTTGACTAGCAAGTCTTGGAGTCGGTTATCTGTGAGATTTCGATAAAATATCAGATGATTTATGTATTTTTTTAATGAAGTAAGCTCTATCCCTTATTGTACTGTTATATAGTAGATGCCTGCGACTGAAAATATCAATAAAATCTTAAGTATATTAACTAAAAAAATACTCGATCTTTTTAAGTAATTTCTCTATTCTAAGTTTAGTATAAACAGCAAAAACACTTGATTTAGATAAGCTTTATTCTGACTTGGTATAGTGAGAAAATTATTGAGATCACGTCCGGACTAAAGACTGTTGAATGAAATGTGGTGTTCGGATAGTGACTTAGCATTGATACCCTTTTACTTTACAGTCCAGTAGACATCTAGTGACAATTAATATCTAACCCTGACTGCGTTCTGACTTTTCCCGTTGTCTTTTCATCGTGCAGGTTTTGACGCTGTTCTTGCTGGAGGAAATAAAAGAGAGAAGGAACCAGAAGGATGAAAAATCATATAATCAGCTTTAACATTAAACTTCTGCCTTCAAACTTCTATTTATTTGAGGCAGGAAACTCTAGAGCAGAAAGCAAAAGGTGTTTGCTCTTGCAGTGTAGGCTTCAGAGCTACATTGATTGCAGGACACCAAATCAGGGATTTTGGCGTGGGGCTTTCGACCCTTAGAACTATGCCCGGAAAAAAATGCCCTGCCGTATTTAGGGATGACTCCTTGTGCAACCTGGATTATAGAACCTATTTAAAGTCAGGGGTTCAATCTTTTTTAGCCCAAACAAGTGCAAGATTATGGCATTTAAAGTCCCCAATGCCTGCACTTGGGGGGAGAATCTGGAGTTGAATTGGAGAACTAACCTCCGAAGCCACCATTTTTAGGTCTGTGTGGCATCAGGATTGCCTCGGTGGAGTTTTTCAGCAGACCCTACTTAGCATTAGCTAGACTTTGTCAAAATTTGGAGTGAGATTGAAATAAATGCTTATTTAGCTACAGTCTTTACCTGTGATTTAATTCTTCTCAGTGTGATAGGTGATGAAATTAATTGAACTGGGGTAGGAAGAGATCCAAGAGCACTT
>Ga0209208_10009018_pt1 | contig 13176 bp, 11 predicted proteins | sample S1TSphfallax_3_FD_187694 | JGI IMG/M metagenome (GOLD analysis project Ga0209208, IMG submission 187694) | Host-associated microbial communities from peat moss isolated from Minnesota, USA - S1T2_Fd - Sphagnum fallax MG (SPAdes) (version 2) | ecosystem: Host-associated > Plants > Peat moss >...
ACACCCCGGAGTTTGCCCAAAAAGCTGCAAGTTGGGTCAGGAGTGCCAATACTCCCCTAAATATTATTGATGTGGGTGGAAAGATTACTGAGGGGAATCGGCTGATTATGCGGGAAGCTACCCATGCGGTGATTTTGGCTGGGGACAAGGGTAGGGAGGAGGTGCCGATGTGGGAACAGTTTTGTCGGGATTTGAATCTGGTTGTTGTTGCTAATTTGGAAAGTGATTATAGGGGTAGGGAGGATCAGATTGTGACTGAGTCCCCGGTGTTAACTGGGAGTGTTCATTACCTTAAACGGGGGGAGGATGTTTCTAGTCGTCCGATGGTGCAGGCTCTGGCACGGGTTTTGGTGGGGTTGAGTCGGGGGTAGGGAGGGACGATTGCTGATTAAGTGCTTGGTTATTAGTGAACAGATAAATTAGATAAGTGAGAGAGTTTTATATGACTACATCCGAGTTGGAAAATTACAAGGTAGACCATTTGTTTTTACTTATTGGTGAAAACCCATTGCCTAATTATGTAGCAGCTAAACTTTTATTGAACGAAAGTGGAACTGCTTATTTAGTACACACAAGGGACACTAAAGAACGGGCTACACGACTACAAAGTATTCTGCTGAAAAAAGAAATTAATTTAAAAGCTGTGGAATTGCGCTCACTAGGGGATTATGAATCAGATGCTCACTACATTCAAACAGAAATCAATAAAACATTAGAAAGAATATCCAGTGGAAAAGTTGGACTAAATTATACGGGTGGCACAAAAGTAATGTCTGTACACTCTTACATGACATTGTTTTATGAAGAGATTAAAGAGAGACTAGAAAATAAGAAAAATGACAAAATATATAAACGGCGATCAAATGTTATTTTTAGTTATCTAGATCCACGTAAATTAGAAATGTGTATAGATAGAGAAGATGGAGAACGTAAACATATTAAAATAAAGCCAAATACATTAGAAGTAAAACTATTAGATTTTTTTGAACTGCATGGTTTATATTTAAAAAATACACCTATAAAGGAAGCACAATTACCAAACTTAGCAACAGCATTTGCTCAAGTTTTTAGTAATGAAACCAAGAGATATCTATGGCTTCATAGATTTTACAATAATTATTGTGATAAAGCTCGTAAAAATAAATCGGGTAGTGATAATTTAAGAGGTGAATGGAAAAGCCAAACTGAATTAAAAGAACTATCAATATCTTTAGAGGAATTACCAGAAGAAATTGTTTTAGAATTCAAGAAAGCAAGCTTTGTCACAGTAGATAATAAGCTTTCGTTAATGAAAGTTCAGGAAACAAATATTTTCAAAAAACTAAAACATTTTTGTGAGTGGCTAGACGGCTTATGGTTAGAACACTATGTACTAGAACAAGTCAAAAGTATTTCTCAAAATCAATTAATACATGATTATGGACTGAATTTTGAAATTCCCATTGAAGGTACTAAAGATGGATGTCAGTTTGATGTAGCATTTACACGTGGCCATCAAATTTTTGCTATTTCTTGTACAACTTCTAGTGATAGGAAACTGTGTAAAATTAAGCTTTTTGAAGCATATTTAAGAGCTAGACAAATGGGAGGAGATGAGGCTAGAGTTGCACTAGTTTGTAGCTCAAACGAACCAGATTCTCTAAAAGCAGAAATTTCAGATGCACTAGCAAATAAGAAAATAGCTGTTTTTGGATGTGAAGACTTGACTGATTTATCTACAAAAATTTCTCGTTGGATTATTCAAAATGATGAGGAAGCAAAATGAGCCGATTAACTATCACAGTTGTTGATACTACTGGAAAGCAAAATTACATCTTTAGTAGTAATCGTCTTCGTGAAAATATAGGAGCATCACGTTTACTATCAAAATCTACAAAAGAATGGGTAGAAGATAGCCTACATAAATTAAAAATTCCAAAAGAGCTTCAAGAAAAACCAATTGAAACAAGTCAAGTCGATGCTGAACTTATATATGCAGATGGGGGAAATGCGTTAATTATATTCAGATCACACAGACTTGCTATTGAATTCACTGAAATTTTGAGTAGACGTGTTTTGAAAGAAGCACCAGGAATTAATCTTTTAGTTATACATGATGACTTTGAATGGGAGAAAAATGATTTATATGCAGTAGTTGAAGAATTAAAGAAAAATAAGATTGATAATCAAAAGTATGAACGAATTACTTCAGCACCACTACTAGGTTTGAGTGTAACTGCTAGTTGTAATTCAACTCAACTTCCGGCTGTAGATAGCAGTGATAAATATATTAGCTATGGTGATGATGAAGAAATTGATAGTTATCTAATTTCTACTGAGACAAAACAAAAATTGAAAGCTGTACCAGAAGCAAACAAACATTTACAAAATATTTTTGCAAATGTTTTTGAGGAAAATATCTATCAGTTTCCTTACCGAACTGATCATCTTGGCCGTTCTCAAGGGGACTCTAGTTATGTAGCAGTTGTTCATGCTGATGCTAATGGCATGGGAAATAGATTCAAAACACATGGTATGGGCAAAGAAAATAGAGATTATATTAACGCTATAAGAGCATTATCTAAAAGCATTAATCAAGCCGGAATTAATGCACTAAAAGGAGTAGCAAAAGTAATAATTGAATCAATTAAGGAATGCAAAATTGTAGGTAAAATTGGTGAATTTGAACTAAAATCCCAATGTTATCTTCCCTTCCGTCCTATAGTTTATGCTGGAGATGATATTACCTTTATTTGTGAAGGAAGATTAGGATTAGAATTAGCAGCATTATTTCTTAGAGAATTTGAAAAGCAGACTGCAACTGATAATAAACCTCTAACGGCTTGTGCAGGTATTTGTGTAGTAAAAACGCACTATCCTTTTGCACGAGCATATCAAACTAGCGAAGATTTATGTCGTGCAGCAAAAAGATTTGTTAAAAAAAATAAAGGATTAGATCAAGAAGTATTCTCAGCTATTGATTGGCATTTAGCTACAAGTGGTTTAATTGGCTCAATTGCTGATATCCGACAGCGAGAATATCAAATAATAGTGGATGGTCAACCTCAAAATCTGGAAATGCGTCCCTTAAGATTACATTCTCATTATAATGACTGGCGAACTTGGGATGGTATTACTCAAGTTATTAAAGAGTTGAAGCAAGGAAAAGAATGGAAAGATCGTCAGAATAAGGTGATGGCTCTCAGAGAAATCTTAAGGAAAGGATCTGATATTGCAGTTAAGGAATTTCTTAAAAGTTATAACCTAGCAAGATTACCTCTATTTCTAGATTCTTGCGGTCAAAGCGAACAACTATCTAGGCAAGGATGGTTGGACGGGATTTGTGGTTATTTTGATGCAATAGAAGCAATGGAATTTTATATTTCTCTAGGAGATTAAATGACTATCTATCAATTAAAAATTCAATTACTTAGTGACTCTACTTTTGGTAGAGGTGATGGTTTAGCTGGTTTAATTGACCAAGAAGTTGAACATGATTTTTATGGTTTCCCTTATCTAAGAGGACGCACATTAAAAGGTTTGCTAAGTGAAGAATGTGATAACTTAATAGCAATGGTTTCACCAGATGAAAATCAGCTATACTGGGAGAATATTGCCTGTACTTTATTTGGTAGACCTGGTAGCACTCTAGAAGATATGGGAGTAATGCACGTAGGAGATGCTTGTTTACCAAATGATTTGCATGAAGTTGTAGGATGGGAAATCAAACAGAAAACTTTAACTAATAAAGAGGTTCTAGATTCATTGACTACAATCCGCCGTCAAACTGCTATTAATTTGGAATCAGGAATTGCAGATAATGGTAGCTTACGCTCCTTTCGTGCAGTAATACGTCAACTAGAATTCAAAGCAGATTTATTATTTGAAACACCACCAAACGATTCAATACTATCTGTTTTATCAGCAGGTACATTAGCTCTTAGACATATAGGCTCTGGACGAAATAGAGGTCGTGGATATGTAAGATGTACTTTACACGATAGTTCAGAACAAGAAATAACAAAATATTATATCAATTTATTTGGAACAGTTGGAGGGTAAAATACATGAAGGCTCTTATTTTTTCTCTTTGTACTCAACAACCACTGCTCGCAACTTCATTTGAAGGTGATCCAAACAGTGATGTATCATATAATTTCATTCCTGGTAGTATGATTCGGGGGGCGATAATTGGGCGTTATATGAAACAGCATCAGTTGTCAGAGTTAGATTTGAATAATGATGAGGTTAAACGCTTATTTTTTAATGATAATAATACTTGTTACCTTAATGCTTATTTATTGAGTTGGGAAGGAAAGCGTACTTTACCCACACCTCGCTCTTGGTTTAAAGAGAAAGATGCAGAATTAAATGATAGTTCTTCTCGAATAAAAGTTTATGATTTTAGTATTGAGAAGGATGAAGATGAACCAGAAACCCCTAAATTTATAGGCGAATATTATTGGACAAAAGAGCGTGGTCTTATCGTACTTTATAAAGAAAAGAAGCGAATTAATATTCATAATCAACGTGATCGCCAAAAAGGACGATCTACTCAAGTCACAATTGATATCAAAACTAATCAGCAAAAAGGCGAGGGTCAAATTTTTCGCTACGAAGCTCTTGATGTTGGACAAACTTTTCAAGCTGTTATTTTATGTAGTAACGAAAATGATGCAAAATCACTAGAAAATTTACTAAAAATATCACCGAGTATTTGGCTTGGTGGTTCTCAAACTGCTGGCTATGGACATACAAAGATTGAAGATTTAAAGCAAGATAATTCTTGGAATGAAATTGGGAATTTATCTATCAACCGTACCGATCACGATAATTTTACAGTTACACTACTAAGTGACTTAATTTTGCGTGATGAGTGGGGTCAACATTCTGCAATACCACCATCTAATAAGGTAGATAAAATTCAAGTACCTTTAACTAAAGAGCTAGAAAAAGTTTTAAACACTCAACTTTCACCAAAGCTCAGTTACGCCAGTAGCAATTTAGTTGGTGGATTTAATCGTAAATGGGGACTTCCTCTACCTCAAGTTCCAGTATTAGCAGCAGGTAGTGTATTTGTTTTTGACAGAATTGACATAACTGTGGAACAAATTCAACAACTAGAAAATCCAGGTATTGGTGAACGAAGAGTTGAGGGATTTGGAAGAATTGCTATTAATTGGTTAAAAGAAGAATCTTTTTTCGTAGTACAGCCTGAAAATTATAAAAAATCTGACCAGCCAAGATTAGAAACCGACACATCCCGTAATCTAGCTGGAAGAATGGCTGACCGATTATTACAGCAAAAGATAGATCAAGCTTTGCAAAAACAGATTGGATACTTAAGAATAGAAGGAAATATTAGTAATAGTCAATTATCTCGATTGCAGTTAATAGCAAGGCAGGCATTATCCGATGGTGATTGCAATTTAGTGATGTCACTTCTGAATAATTTACCTACAAATGCTAAAGTTCAATTTGAAAAAGCCTTGATCAATAACAATCATTTTAATGAACAACTAGAAAACTGGTTAAAATATCCAAGGAATTGGATTTACAATTTAGAAGATTTGACAGTTACAGTTGCGGGAATCGAACGCCATATTACAGATGAAATTGCCAAAGAGAATAAACTTGCTGAAAAATACATATTGCGCTTAATTATGGCAGTAGCTAAGAAGGCGACCAAGGAGAAAAACTAATGAATCATAAACGCACTACAATCCGTAATCAAAGGAAAATTAATGAACGAATTATCGTACATGGAATACTAGTATTAGATACACCAACTTGCTTGGGAAGTGGTGATAGAGACAGTGATATTGATTTAAAACTATTGCGTGACAGCATAGAAGATAAAGCTTTGTTAATGGGTTCATCTATTGCAGGTGGGCTACGCAACTATTTACAAGAATATCAGAACGGTTATGAAGCTTTAGAAGAATCGCTGTTATTTGGAGGGCATCGCAGTTGTGAAGATGGTGATCAAAGTCCGCTAATTGTAAATGATGCACTAAGTAACAAACTAATTCAGGTTGAATTAAGAGATGGAGTAAAAATTAATAACATTACTAGAACTGCTGAACCAAAAGCTAAGTATGATTTAGAATTGTTAGAAGCTGGAACGCAATTTGATATTTTATTTGAATTATTAATAGAATCTAATAGAGAGCAATTAGTAAAAGAATTAGTAATTGTTCTAAAAGGATTAGAAAGTGGTGAGATTTCAATTGGTATGAAAAAGCACCGTGGCATGGGTCGTTGTCATATAACAGGATGGAAAGTATGGAAATTTGATATGCGAAAATCTGATGAAAAATTAGCTTGGTTAAAATTTGAGCATTGGCAAACAAATTTATTACCTAGTGATCTATCTCATCAATCGATCGAAAAAGCTTTAGGTTTGTTTTTGAATGAAAAAGAAGATAAACGTGCTCGGCTAACCATTAATGCCAAATTCACCCTTGCTAGTCCCCTATTAATTCGTTCTGGTCAAGCTTCCAGCGATAAAGCTCCTGATGTTGTACACCTCAAATCACGACGTAACGGTGAACTGAAACCTATTTTATCTGGTACAGCTTTAGCAGGTGTGTTACGCCATCGAGCCGAACGGATTATCAAAACAATTGGTAAAAATACTAGTATTATTGAAGATATTTTTGGCTCAGATTTAGAGCAAAAAGAAAATAAACACGCAAAAGCTAGCCGTTTAGTTGTTCACGAAAGCGTTATTAAGGAATCAACAGACTTGGTACAAAATCGCATAGCTATTGACCGTTTTACAGGTGGTGCTTTACATGGTGCTTTATTTAATGAGCAGCCAGTATTTGTTACCGATCAAACAGAACTTAACTTAGAAATTGAGTTGCGTAAACCAGCAGATAAAGAAATCGGTTTACTTCTTTTATTACTCAAGGATTTATGGACAGGTGATCTACCAATAGGAGGAGCGAGTAGTATTGGTAGAGGGAGATTGCAAGGGAAAGAAGCAACTATTACTTTACGAACTTCACAGGAAGATACAACATGGACTATTTGGCAATGCTCCCCAAATGAATCTTTAGTTATAAGTGATGTGGAGTCTTTAGAAAAATTTGTTGCTGCATTATAAAAATAGGAGCAGTCCAAATGAATAAACCATTGTGTCAACCTTTACAAATACCAGATGATTTAGATTTGAGAATATGGTTAGAATCACAAGCACAAGAACACCAATTACATTATCTCTTAGCACACGCTGAAGATGGAGTACTTTGGGGTAAGTTCCAAAATGGAAATTTACTAACAGCAGATAGTGTATTTTCGCAATTTCCAATATTGCGTACTTGTACATTACAACAATGCCGAATTTTTGGTGAAAATGCAGAAGTTATGATTTGGAAAGTAGATCTAGACTTTAAGGCTCGTCTGATTAAAGATAACAACCTGAAAAAAGATGATTATATTACCGAAAATCAAATTCTCTGGGGAACACATAAAGAGCAAGAGGAAAATGGTTTTACTTTAGTTGCAGATGGTCAACAAGGTTTAAGACACGCTGTTCCTTTGACTAGTATTCCATTCAATGATAACGAACGTCCTTTGCGTTTAACTGTTCATCACTATATTGATTACAATGATTCTGGTGTAGCTCGAATTTATCTAAGTCGTTTAGTTAATCTTTATGTAAATAACTTTAGGAATCAATGATGTCTTAAATCCTACTAAACTCGTACTTACTTTTAACGATTATAATTTTACCTTTTAAGGAGATTAAAAAATGAATTGCAAGCATAACCCTGAAATTCCAGAAGATATTAAAAAAGGACCTAAAAATATTCAGCGTCAAGCAATTGCTCCATATAATTTTGTAGAATTACCTGAAAAAATTGTTGAGATATTACCAGAATCTCTACCACAAGAAAACTGCTATTATTTGCAAAGTGCAGATCCATTTAAAAATCGCTACACCGGAAGGATTGAATGCATCTTAACTACTGAATCACCTCTCTACATCAGATGTGGATTAACGAAAGAAGAATTTAATTGTGGTGCAGAAACAAAAGATTTGCCAGATTTCTTTTATACTAATTATTTAAAAAAATTTACCAGCTTTGCGATTCCTGGTAGTAGTTTGAGAGGAATGCTAAGAAGTTTAGTTGAGATTATTACTTTTAGCAAAATAGATCCCGTCTCTAATAATCAGCGATTGTTTTTCCGTGCAGTAGCAGCAAATCCTAAAGAAGATTCTTTAGGATTTGCATACAAGAACTATATTTTACCTAAAAATATTGAGGCTGGATACCTAAAGCAAGACAATGAAGGATGGTATATACAACCTGCTAAAAGAGAAAAAAGAGAAAAAAGAGAAAATGGTGAAACATCAACATTTGCTTGGATCAAAGAAACCAACTTAAATTTAGAAGAGTTAATAAAATTTGACTATCCTGATTATAGACCACAATATATTCCTGTTAGTTATAGAGAAGTCAGTGTTGATCAAAATGATAGAGCTAAAAGGCTATTTGCATCAGATGTTGATAAACCAGATGCTTATCCAACAAACAAAGGAGTTCTTGTTACTAGCGGTAACATGAAACAAGGTGATAGTGATCAGCCTTCTACTCGTAGAAATCACTGTTTAGTATTTGATTCAGATTCTAGTGCTAAACAATTGAGATTAGATCACAAAGCTGTGAATTATTATCGTAATGCATTGACTGATTTTCAAAAAGAAGAGCCATTTGATAAAAATTGGGGAGTCTTAAATGAAAATTGTTCTGTCATTTTCTACTGTCCTCCCGAAAGCGGAAAACAGGTAGTATTCTTCGGACAAAGTCCTAATTTCCGTATTCCCTACATTCCTAAAAGTGATGAATGTGCTGCTACTGTTACTGATTTTATCCCTCCAGATTTGAATAATACCTCCAAGATTGATTTAGCTGATGCAATTTTTGGTTGGGTTAAACAAGACGAAAAAAAAGAGTTGCCTGAAAATATACGTCAACGAGCAGGTCGAGTCTTCATAACTGATGCTCAATATAAATCTAATGAAAGTGATATTTGGTACAAAGGAAATTTTAATGATACAGTTACACCTCAAATTTTGAGTGAGCCTAAACCAACTTGCTTTCAACATTATTTAGTGCAACCAAAAGAGGATAATCCTCAAGCTGATAAACGAAAACTTAAGCATTATGGCAGTTTACCAGAATCTGAAACAATTATTCGTGGGCATAAACTTTATTGGCATAAAGGAAATAAACCTCCCTTTCAACATCCAAATGGTGATGATGTTGAAGGAACTCAAGTAACTAAAATCAAACCAATTAATCCAGGAGTCAAGTTTGAATTTACTATTCACTTTGAAAATCTAAACAATATTGAATTAGGTTCATTATTATGGATTCTCGATATTGCACAAAGAAAAGAGAGACAATACCGTCTCAAACTAGGTATGGGTAAGCCTTTAGGTATGGGTGCTATCAAAATTGAGCCGAAGTTATATTTAAGCAATCGCGAGCAAAGATATAGTAAATTATTTAATATTGACAATTGGGAGAAAGGGGAGCCGCAAAATCCATCTGAGGATTTGTCAAAGTATAAAGAGAATTTTGAAAAAGAGTTGATCACACAACTTCATAATAATGATACTTATCAGGATTTTCAGGAATTTAACGAGATTCCTAGAGTTAAAATGCTTTTAGCAATGCTGGTGTGGGAACAAGACCCTTTAGCACAATATCTTGAACAAAGACGTTACATGGAGATAAAGCGTGAAAAGCAACCATGCATTAATGATCCTAATGAATACAAAGAACGTCCTGTACTCCCAACTCCGCTTCAATTAATGGGTTGGGAAGATAAACTAAATACTCCTTCTTCTTCACCTTCAAATTCAGGTAATCCTACTAACACTCCACAACCAATACTCAGAGGTAAAAAAACTCAGCCGATAAAACAAGATAATCAATCCCCAAAAAGAAGCCAAGGAAATTCTGAGGGAAGTAATTCTGCCGCTATAGCTAGACCCCCAAAACCCAAAAAATAAAAGGGATAACTTACCAGTTCATAAACTGAGGCAGTTTAGCCGTGTCGAAACAACCACGCAAAGTGCGATCGCCTAAAGAGTGGTGTCTCAACCAGGGTTTCTAAGTGATGAACTTAAATATACCATGAGCAAACAATATAGAATTTATCTTGATGCTTGTTGTTTGAATCATCCGTTTGATAACCAGACACAACCCCGTATTTATTTAGAAGCACAGGCAGTTATAACAATTCTTAATCAATGCCAATTGGCATTTTGATTAATAATCCTGTTCAATGGCTAGCTGAAGTTATACAAACCGAGGAAAGTAATGATGAAACCCCAAAATGAAATTATCAAACAGGGCTACGATGCCTTAATCAATTCTTTAGGAGTTGCTGATACTATTCGGTTTATTCAATATTTCAGTCCTGGCAAAGGAGATTACACCAAAGAACGTCATCAATAGCTAGATGAAAAAAAAATTGGTAGATGTATTGATAGAGATAAGAGAATTATCCCAATAAGACACCAATAAATATGATGAAATTGTAGAGTAGTAAAAAACACCGAAAGCATAGCCTCAAGCTTACGGCGTTGGCAATTTTGGCAAAAGTTTCAAGGTTTGCCCGTCCTTATTGGAATTGAATTCCCTGATGCTTATCCAGTAAGCATTTCAGGCTACAAAGGCTAATTTCGTCTAAAGTACAAAATCATGTCAAACCATCAATATTTGGATTTTCCAAAAAAATAACTTGATTTTGTGCAGCTTTTGCAAGTTTTTCATCAACTGTAGCCAACAATCAACCTTCCCTAATTGCTAATTCTAAATAGGGCTTGCTGAATAAGGATAAAACCTATTTAGGGTAAAGGTTTCAATCGTTTTTAGCCCAAACAAGTGCAAGATTAGGGCAAATGGATGCCCAAAATGCCTGCACTTGGGTGGAAAATATCGGGTTGAATCCAGGGCAAACACATCTTATTTCTGAAATGCTCACTGGGTAAGGATCTTGAGCAAAAAATAGGATTTTTGATCAGTCGCTGAAACCATTATGGTTATAGGATTTTTATACTTTAGATGCGTTTGCCCTGGGGTTGAATCGGAGAAATAACCTCCGAATCTCCCATTTTTTGCACTGTGTGGCATCTAAATTCGCTTAGTGGAGTTTTTCAGCAGACCCTAAATAAGCAGCATCATAAGTAGCAAGATTATATTTACGCGCTAAATTTAAAATTGCGCCAATAGTTTCACTCACAGATTTTGTATCAACGGTAATCGGTAGATGTTGTAGTAATTTGATGGCTATCTCTGTTTCCTCTATAGGATTGCGGTTTCTGCGTTCTGCTACCCATAAAACATTACTAATTTCTAACCAAAAAAAAGCAGGTACTAATGCCTGATGTCCTGCCGAGAGAATAGTATAAATAGCGTTAGCATAATCATTATCTTCGTCTGACAAACACCAACTAATTGCTACAGAACAATCTAAAATAAATCTCATTAATATCTACGTCCTTCTTCTCTCGCTTCCCTAATTGATAAACCATCTAAAGAAATTCTCTGTTTAATTTGATTTAACTTATCTCTATTTTGTAATAACTCCTGTTTCTGCTCTTCTGATATATTAATCTGAGTTTGAATAGATTTACCTGTTTTTTGAGCGTGACGTTCCATTTGTTGTAACATTAAAAATGATTTGCGCTCAATAATTTCCTCTGGGCAAAGATGGGAATTTATTTCTAATTCTGCTACTTGTTTTAAAATAGCCTTTACTTCAGCTTGTAAAGAACGTCCATATTTTTGAGCGCGGCTTTGTAAATACTCAATAATCAGTGGATCTAAACCTTCTAAAATAATCTGAGTCATCATCTAATTACCTCGCATTTCATTGTATGATTTGTACTGGCTGAAGCCTCTTCCTACTAGGATGTAAAATTTTTTTGCCAAGTCTACAATACCCAAGGGTTGGGTTGCCAGATGATAGAGCTTTTATCAAACACCAAGAAATGCGGAACCCGTAATGCTAGGTTTAGTCGCTCAATTAGGCTCAAGACAATCATCTTATCACCACCCGACTTTCAACAACAGAGCGATCGCTCAACTCTTCTGACACCAAGACAATGTAATTATTCACTCTCCCCTGAAATCGTCCCAACCCTTGATGGGGGGATGTGAACAGTTAGATATCAGTTAGTGACCTAAAATATGCCAACAATCGACCACCACTTCCAAACCCTCACCACCTTCCACCCTCGCAACTTCCAGCGAGAAACCATTACCAAACTCCTCCACCAGCAAAACATCCTCCTCCGTGCCCCCACAGGCTCAGGCAAAACCGAAACAGCCATTGCCCCCTTCCTCTTTGCCAAAACCCTCCACCTCCCCTTCCCCAACAAACTAATTTACGTCGTCCCCCTGAGAACCCTAGCCAATAGCCTGCGGCAAAGAACCGAAACCCTTGCCCAACGCTGGTCACAACACCACCAAATCCCCAGTCCCATCGTCACCCTGCAAACAGGGGAGAACCCAGAAGACCCCCGGTTTGAAGGTGATATCGTCTTCTGCACAGCTTCTTGAACATCCCCTACTCCGTTGGTCGTGGTTCAGCCAACGTCAACTCAGGGGCAGTATTTGCCGCCTACTTAGTATTTGATGAACTACATCTCCTTGACCCAGACCGTTCCTTCACCACCGTCCTGAAGGTCTTACAACAAGTCAAAGGGATCTCACCATTCCTGCTGATGACCGCCACACTAACTCATGAACTTGCTACCCAAATCCAGACCTTAATAAACATCAATACTTACTTTCTGGATGGTCAATCATGTAGGATAGAGTGTGACGAAAAAAACTAGGGTAGTGTCAGGGGTAAATATATGGCTAATAGAATATTTCCGTTAGAAGTCCAGGAATTGGATTTAGAGTTATAGCAAAAAATGTATTATAAGTATCAGGAGGAATATCAGCAACAAAGATTATTAGCAATTATTCCTTTCCCGCCAAAAGAGTACATATGAGGATCTGAGGAATTAGGGCGAGAGTAGTCATGGACTTACAAGAAACGCAACTACAAATTTATCAATTAAAGCAACAAATGACTTTAACCCTAGATAATCATAAATCAGTAAAGTTACAGATTAAAAATATTAATTTAATTCAAAAACAACTACGATCTCTTAAAAAAGAG